>Ga0209518_1003332_pt1 | contig 13838 bp, 17 predicted proteins | sample RifGroB1_FD_183993 | JGI IMG/M metagenome (GOLD analysis project Ga0209518, IMG submission 183993) | Groundwater microbial communities from Rifle, Colorado, USA - Groundwater B1 (SPAdes) (version 2) | ecosystem: Environmental > Aquatic > Deep subsurface > Groundwater | place: Rifle, Colorado... | reverse complement strand
CCGCAGCATCAGTCGCGGAGTGGCCGACGTTGCCGAGGGCGTGGGCGAAGGTGACTGTCGGGATGGTGACGCCAAACAGGCCCGCGACCAACCCGCCGATGAAGTTGACCACCTGGACGGCAAACTGGACGATCTGATCCATGTTCGCCCGGATGGTGTTGGCGATGCTTTCCACGAGTTGCGACAGATACGGCGCGATGTTGCCGAGGATTTGCGTGCCCAGGCCGGTGATCGTCTGATCGAGCCGGGTCTTGGTGCGCGCCCATTCCTCGGCTGAACGCCGCGCGGCCTCGGACATGATGAGGCCCGCGCTCTGTGCGTCGCTCGTCAGCGTTCGAAACTGCGCATCCGTGAGTTGGAGCAAGTCGGCAAGGTCGGCGCCGCCACGTCCTAGCAGGTCTTGGGCCGCAGCGGTGGAGAGCATCGCCGCGCCTGTGCCAGATATGGCCTGACGCACGTTGTTGAAGATGTCGTAAGCCGAGAGGAGTTGACCGTTGGTATCGCGTGTCGCAATCCCGAAGCGGGTAAACCGCTGCTCGTTGTCGATCACATAGCGGGAGAGACGCACCAGGCCCGTCGTGAGACTGTCGGTGCTGACATTGACGTATTTCGCCGCAGCGGCGAGGGCGGATGCCTGCTCTGCCGTTACGCCCGTCTTGTCGGCGATGTCATCGACGACCTTGGCCCACGCTTCACCCTTGCCGATCAGATCGGGGATGATGCGAATAACTGAGCCGATAGCTCGCTCAAGGGCATAGAACGAGCCGATGCCGATACCGATGCCCATGCCCTGGAAGACGGCGTTCAGCCGCTGAGAGGCACCCCGGAGATGGCCGAAGCTTCTTTCAACTCTGCCAGCGGCCTGACCCAGACCACCCAGCGACCGCGAGATTTGGCCGGCTTTGCCACTTGCCTGATCGACCAGTTTTACGATGATCCCGAGTTCTTCTTGTGTTGTCATTTTAGCCCTCGGGTGGTGTAGTGATGATCTGGCCGAAACCGACGCCGGTACTGCCGTCCGCAGCCTTGCGCGCAGTGCGGCCGGCGCGCAGCTCGATCAGCGCCTTGACCACGTCCCACGGAATCTGGTTCTCGTACTCGTCGTAGGTGATGCGGTGGCCGAGGTGGTCGAGCAGCAGCGCGTCGGTGAGCGCGTCGTCATCTCCGGTCGGCTCTTCAAGACCCCAACCGACGCGCCATGCGTGGGAGTGCCCGGCGGGGTCGGCGGGGTTATCCGCCGGTTCGTCTTCCGCCGGCCTCAGGAGTTTGGGAACTGTGGCCCGAGCTTCTTGTCGATGTGCTCCCAGAGCTCTTGAAGTTCATCGGCGGCGGCGGCCTCGAAGCCCTCCACGCTCTTGGGCAGCACCTCGCCCTTCTTGTCGGGTGCCTCGAAGTTCCACGCCTCCAGCAGCAGCGCCATCGCGTCGAAACGGAAGCCCCACATATTGGCGTCAAGCGGGTCAGACGGGGAGAGGTTCTTGCGGAACAGACGCTCCAGCGCCTTGACCTGGCCGCCGGTCAGACGAGTGTGCATATCGGCCCACCGGCCACCCTTGAGCTTCTGTCGTTCGACTACTGGCATGGTGAAACCTGCCCCTTCTAGGTATGGTGAAACAGCCGGCCATTGACGCAGGCCGGCCCGCGCCCTACCGCTACGGCAGGGTGCTCAGATCGTTGACTACGGCAACGCGCCAATCGCCTCCGAGCGTCGTGTCATAGACCGACTCGCCCTTGACTTTGATGACCACGAGGCCATCCTGTTCGCCGAAGGGTGCTTCGGACCACGGCCCGTACCAGTCGATGGTCAGGCTCTTGGTTGTGGCCGGGCTTGACCCGGCGATGGATGAGCCGTTGACCACCAGCCTGATCTTGCGGTCGGTGTCACCCGTGAAGGCGACGTACTCCGTCGTGTCGGTGAAGGCCAGCGTCGCCTCGAACGAGGCGGCGACAGTCTCGCCGCGGTAGGCGTCGCGCGGGTACTTGTTGCCGTCGAGCGCCCAGAACTGCTTTTGGCCCGTGGGGAGCTCGAAGCTGAAGTCCAGGACGTTGTAGACCTGCGTCGTGCCGATGGTGGTGGAGTCGATGTACGCGACCGCGGTGGCCGTGTTGATGACCTCGACCGTGCGCAGTGACAGGTTCGACGTGAGCGCCTGCGCCACGGCACGCTGGCCGAGGTAGTCGACGGTCATGCTGGCGGGCTTGCCGACGCCACCCTCGATGCGAAACCGCGTCCCGATGGCATAGGGCACGGCGTAGGTCTGGGTATCCCCGGCAACTTCCCAGGTCACACTCTGGAGCGTGTTCGAGGATGCCGCTACGCCGGTTGGGCCGAAGACGTAGCTGTACGCGGTGACTGCGGTAGGCGAGCCCGCCACGCTGCCCCGCGCAAAACCCTGAAGGAACCACGGCAGGTCTTCGTAGGTCGGCACGGCTGTCAGGCCCTGCAACTCCACGAAGTGCTTGAACTGGTAATCGTTGCCGTAGTTCTTGATGAGCGAGCCGCGCTGCTCCTGCGGATACTCGCGCTCCATGTGCTGGACGAGATCGCCCGAGAGCAACGGCTGGACGCGCGTTGCGGCTTTGATGGTGCCGGTCGGTGCTTCGATCGCGGCCTGCCACTTCTTCAGCGGCACCCTGCCTGTGATCGGCATAGCTAATCCTTCCCTGACTTGGGCGGCCTAGGGCCGTCTGTGACCGCCGGAGTGCCGGGCGGGGGTGTGGTGGTGAAGGCCGGAGGCTGATACGCCAGCAGGCGCTCGGCCTCGGCCGGGGTGCAATCGGTGACTACGGCCGGGACGCCGTCGATGAACGCCTTGCCGGTGGGGTAGAGCCGGACCTTGCTCATTTCTTCAGTAGCTCCTTGCCCACCCTCGCGGCGAGGGCTCGGGCACTTACATGCCGCGCAGCGCGGGCGATGAATGGATTGCGCTGCGCGCCGGGGTGGGCGACGCTGGCAACGACGATCCTGCGGCCACCGATGGTGAAGGACAGCGCGCGGGCGTTCTTCGGGCGGATCGGGTGTGGCTTGGTGCCGCCGATGACCATCGGCGCGTAGAACGTCCGCGCCTTCACGCTGAAAGCGACCACCTCACCGGGCCTGGTGCGTAACTTGCGCGCTGTGGTGGCTTTCTTCATTTGGCCCGGTGTCTTGCCGTGGCCCTTGAACCGCTCTTCCGCCTTTACAGCAGGAACCACCCGCTCCTCAACGGTTCTACCCACAGCGAGCGTGGCCTTGCGCCTGAGTTCCGTACCCGATAGTCCCTTGACACGCTTCAGCGTTGAGGCCAGGCCGGTCAGTTCGATGGTGAGCATCAGACCGTCCGGCTTACCGTCTCCCACGTCTCGACGCGGAAGGTGAACTCGGCGCCGAAGACGGTCTCGCCCGCGTATTCGAGGTCGTGCACCTTGAAGCTCGGGATGTGGGAGTGCTTGACCACTGACGTATAGCCGAGGTCCAGGTCCGTCCGCGCCGCCACGCGCAGCGCCTCGATGATGCTGTCGGTGAGCGCGATGGCGTCCGTGATCGGGCCGGGGCGCTGCACCAGGAGCACGCAGTTGATGTCGGTGGTGGTGAACTCCTGGTCGCCGAACGAGGCGTCAATGTCCATCGACTCAATGCCGAGCACCTTGACAGCGGGCAGCTCACCCAACCCTTCGAGATCGGTGCTGGTAGATGAGTTGACGCCGCTGACAAGGAACTTCGTCGCGGCGGCGGCCTTGATACCCGCCCAGTTCGCCATCTTAGTACGGGCTGCCGATCACGAAGACCGGCTTCCAGGCGTAGTGCTCGATGGTCCGCAGGTCGCGGATGTCAAACAGGCGCGAGATCATTGCCACGCCCGTCTCTTCGCCGCCCGCGGTGTCGTGCTGACCCGTCTGCCGCCCGTTGAAAGCCCTGACCACGGCGACCTCTGCCACTTCGGTGAGATCGGCCGGGATGGCTGCCCAGCCGAAGGTGCCAGTCAGCCGCACGTTGGCATAGCCCGGCGGGAAGTACGGCGTGGTGGTGCTGGAGCTCGGGATGTCGGACATCCAGACTTCGGTGAACGGCCAGCCCGGTTCAAGCTGGTACGCGGCGGGGCGCAGGAAGAAGTCGCCCGCTGCGACCTCGGTGAATGAGCCGCCTGTGGTCGTGGCGGTTTCGAGCGTGGTCAGTGTGCGGATGCCGCGCGGGACGATGAGCAGACGCCCATTCTCTAGGGCATCGAAGCCGTCGAGCGTGTAGGTCAGGGTGGTGTCCGGCCCGATCGGTCGCTTGGTCTTGCGCTCGATGTACTCGTTGGCTTGTGTGCACAGGCCCGACACGATGGTGTGGTTGATCGCGGTCACCGTCGTGGTGCCAAACAGGCGTGTCTCCACGTTCGAGGCGACGGCATACGATTGAGCGGCCATGCGGCCTCCGAAGAGTTAGACTAGGGCGGTGACACGCACGTTTGATCGCGGCGTTGATATCGAAACCGCAGGGGACCATGAACTGGAGTTCGAACTCCGAGAAACGCTGGAATACCTAGCGGACGACCTGCGGGTGTGCGGACGGGGCTATCCGTCCCCACGCTATGAGACGTTGCGGGCGATCATCCGCGAGCAGGAGCGCCGGAAGTTTCGCTACGCCGCAACCGCCTCGCGCTGGTAGCCGAACAGGTCCAGGAACTCCGAGGCGGCGCGGTCCCAGGTGAAGCGCCCCGCGACGTAGCGCGCACCGGCAGCGCCGATCTCCCTGCGCTTGGCGGGCTTGTCGATCAGGTGCTCGACGGCTGCGCCGAACTTGTCCTCGTCAACCAGTGCCCAGTTGTGGGCGTAGACGTTGACAAAATGGGCTCGGGGCGGGATGAGAACGGCGCCGGGACCGACCGCCTCTGGCCCCGCGGCGAAGTCTGTCGTGACCACCGGCACGCCGCACGCCGCGGCTTCAGCCAAGGTGAGGCCGAAGCCCTCTGCCATTGTCGGGCTGAGGTAGATGTCCGCAGCGTTGTAAAGGACATTCAGTTCCCCGTCTGTCAGGCCGCGGAAAGTGTCATGCGCCTTGGTGAGCTTGACCTGCGGATGGCCCCAGCGACCCTCGTGGATGAACGCGCCCGGCAGGTGGCTGATGAGCTCGGCCATCTGGCCGCCCTCGTCCTGCGGTGAGCAGTGGATGACCAGCACCACGTCGGGATGGCGGGTCAGGATCGGGCCGACCGCATGGAACAGCGCAGGGTAGTCCTTGCGCAGCACGAACCGATCGGTGCGCAGGAGCACCGTCCGGCCGGGCACACCCACCGCCGCCTTCGCGGCGTCCTTCGACGCGATGCTCTGGCCTTTGAAGTTGCCGGGCGTTCTGGGTGTGATCTGGAAAAAGCCGTCCGAGACGCCGTGCGGCACCATTGGAACGGGCTTACCAAGCAGTTCCTGAAGTTGCGTCTGGCCGAACTCGCTCATGGCGACTGGCGTGATCGTCTCCCAGATACTGCGCCAGAACGGCGGCAGGTGGTCGCCTTCGATGGGAACGTAGTTGAACGTCGGCACGTCATTGAACGCACCCTCGGAACGCACGATGCGTTCGACCATCGCGCGCGGGTCAGCCACCACCAGAACGCAATCGGGCTTCCAGCCCTGCCACGCACGGATCATGCCGCGGATGGCGGGAGCGGTCAGGTTGTAACCCATGCCGTCGCCCGCGGCCTGTGCGCTGATCTTGAACGGCGAGAGCGGGTCGGCGTCCATCTCGCGCAGGACGTGAACTACGTCGTCTGTCGAATTCTCTTGCTGGAGCAGGCGCATCGCCTCGCCGAGTCGGTCGCCCCAGTTGATGGCGATGACACGAATGTCAACGCCAGCGTCGTAGAAGCGCCGTGTGAGTTCGTTGCCGACCCTGCCGAACCCGGTCTGGGCGAAATCGGAAATGACGAGCAACTTCATCGCCATCCGCCCGCGATCAGCCAGCGTGTCTGTTGATGCGTTATCAACCGATCGGTCTTGAGCCGCGCAATCTCTGTGAGCAATTTCGGCGGGGGAACTGACTCGCCCCGTTTTTGGCGCGGCGTGACCTCGTTGACGAGGAGACTGGCGATTTCCTGCGGCAGTGTTCTCATGCCGCCACCGCGATCTCATAGCGCGCCATGTCCGCGCTGACCATCATCCGCACCAGTTGCGCGAAGTCGACCTCCGGCACCCAGCCCAACCCTTCCCGTGCCTTCGTCGGGTCGGCGCGGAGATGGTCGACCTCGGCCGGGCGATAGAACAGCGGGTCAATGGTGACGTGCTTGCGGTAGTCCAAGCCAACGTGGTTGAAGGCGATCTGCGCGAACTCACGCACCGAATGGGTGATGCCAGTGCCGATCACGTAGTCCTGCGGTTCGTCCTGTTGGAGCATGAGCCACATCGCGCGGACGTAGTCGCCCGCGAAGCCCCAATCACGCTCGGCGTCGAGGTTGCCAAGGGCGAGCGTGTCAGCGAGTCCGGCGGCGATCCTGGCCGCGCCTGCGGTGATCTTGCGCGTCACGAACTCCACTCCACGCCTGGGTGACTCGTGGTTGAAGAGGATGCCCGACGCGGCGTACAGGCCATAGGACTCGCGGTAGTTGACCGTCAAGAAGTGGCCGTAGGCTTTGGCTACGCCGTAGGGACTTCTGGGGTGGAAGGGCGTCAACTCGTTCTGCGGCTCTTCGCGGACCTTGCCGAACATCTCCGATGACGACGCCTGATAGAAGCGGATGGCGGGGTTGACCTGACGGATTGCCTCTAGCATCCGGGTCACACCCAAGCCGGTGATTTCCCCGGTGAGAACGGGCTGGTTCCAGCTCGTCGGCACGAATGACTGGCTGGCGAGGTTGTAGACCTCGTCGGGCTGCGTCACTCGTATCGCCTCGGTCAGCGAGACGGCATCCAGAAGGTCGCCCGCCACGATCTCAATGCGCCCCGCCAAGTGAGCTATTCGCTCATCTGTGACGGTCGAAGAGCGGCGGGTCATGCCCACGACGCGGTAGCCCTTGTCGAGCAGGAGTTCGGCCAGATATGAGCCGTCCTGCCCTGTTATGCCGGTTATCAGTGCCGTCTTCACGACAGTAGCCCCTGTATCGCCTCGGCCTCCATGTCGAAGTTCACGATCTCGCGGAAGCGCGCGGCGGCGTTCTCGCTGATCTGCCGGTGGTAGTCGTCGTCGCCGATCAGGCGGGCGAGGATGCCCGTCAGTTCGGCGCGGCTGCGCGTGTCGATGTCGAATGACGTGACGCCATCGACCCACAGCGGCCCGCCAAGCCGTGGCGCGTAGTACGACGCCCGCCCGACCACGGGCCGGCCGATGGCAAAGGCGTTGTGCAGGACGTGCCCGTAACCGTCGCCCCAGCCCTTCTGATGCCAGATGACACGCATGGCGCGCATCTCGTCGGCGATGTCTTCGGTGGTGGTGATGTCACCCGCGGCGAACTCATCGGACTCGACCGAGCCATAGCTGCCGTAGACGCGCCAGTCGAACTCGGACAGTGAGCGGGCGATATCGCGGAACTCGGCGTACCAGTCGCGGTTCTCGGCGAAGCACTGGATGAACGAGCCAATGGCCTTTGTCTTGGGCGGCCATTCGTGGCGGAAGGTGTCCAGGCTGAACTCCTGGTGGTACATGAGCGTTGGCACGCCGTGGTAGTTGAACACCTTGCCGATCCACTCCGGGCCGAAGCCGGGCAGCGTCGATGACGACAGGCAGAAGTCGGCGCGCGGGTCGATGGGCTGCGCCTCGTTGCCGATCTGGACGCCGTAGCGTGCCCCGGTTTCCCGCGCGAAGCGGTAGTAGCCGTCGTAGTTGTGCGGCAGGGACGTGAGCACGATGTCCCAGTCGACGGTGAGCGCATCATCGAGGGTGGTGCCCTTGATGAGCCGCGCGGGGTGCTTCGGGTCGGGGCTAATCGGACGGCCACCAATCCACTCCGGGTCGCCCCATACGCCGAGCAGGTATTGTTTGGCTACGGCGTCGCCGTGCCACGCCCGCTCGAAGCTCCAGTACTCGCGCTCGAACCAGTCCAGCCCGTAGGGGTAGTAGACCTGCGCCCCGAGCCGGTCGCCGAGTGTCAGCTCCAGACTCTCCATGAGCGCGTGGTGGTGCCGATCGGTAAAAATCAGGGGTCCGCTCATGCGGCGCCCAGGTAGCGAATGGCTGCGCGCAATCGCAGGATGCTGTCATTAGCCGCCCGCACGGTTGCCGGACTAGCCACTCGTTCGGCTTTGCGATGCGCACGGTGCCGCTTCTGGGCTTCCTGATAGCCAGCCGTCTGGCGATAACGGACGTACTTGGCTTGCCCCTTTGGACTAGTTTCATACCGCTTCTGGCGAACCTTCGCCTTTTCCTTCTGCTCCGGCGTGAGATCAGACCAGCGCGTCACAGGCCGCGCGCCAGCCGCTCACCGATCGCCCACGCGAAGCCCGCGAAGGCGATCAGCGCGAAGAGCACGCCGAGTACGGCCAGCGTTGCCAGACAGCCCCTCATTTCGTCGGCCCCTTTGCGAGTGGTTTCTTCTGTGGTGGTCGAAAACCGATCTGACGGGGCTTTCGCCGTTCCCTGAACCCCGTCTGTTCAGTGGGCCGTTGATAGGCAGAGCCAAGAGTCAGCGAACGCGGCTCTGGTGCGTGGGTGTAGATCGGCTCGCCGGGTGGCATTGACCAGAACTCGTCATCGCTCAATCGAGGTACGCCTTCCACTGGGCGCCCACGACCTCCGTCGAGAAGTTGGCGACCATGAACGCCCGTTGTTCATCGCTGATCTTCTGCGCCGCGACGGGCTCATCGAGCAGGTACTTGAGAACGGCTCGGGCATCGGCGGGATCATCGAAGCCGCCGAGTGGCACCAACTCCGGCGCCTCGAATAGCGCGGGCTGGTTCATCCACGACGCACCGATGGACACGACGGGGATGCCGGTCATCGCGGCTTCTATGAGCCCCATCGTGTACGGCGCGGGCTGCGTGCCGGTGTAGAGGTAGGCGCGGGCGTCGCGGAGCCATTGCTTCATTTCGGTGAACGTCACCTCGCCGGGTCCGTCGATGTCCTCAGAACCGGGCCCCAGCGCCGTGCGTCGTAGTCCGCGCGTCGCTTCATCCCAATAGCCGTAATTGGTCGCAGAACCCCTTTGGGCTAGGTGCTGCGTCACGTTGATGACGGAGGGCTTGCCGCCGACCCAGCCCGTCCATTCCTCCGGGTCGAAGCCAAGCCGGATCACGGCGTCGTGCCCGGCATAGAAGGGGAGGTTGGCTTCGTTGGGCGAGTAGGAGACTCGCTCCAGGCCCTGCGCGCGGTAGTAGGCCGCGGTGCGTTCGAGTTCGGCTGAGCTCTGGCCGTCACTGCGCCAAATGACGCGACCGCCCCACGCCTTCAGGCGGGGCCACTGCACGAACAGTTGAGGCAGGAAGTGGTGGTAGACCAAAACGTCGGCCCATTCCAGCGCCACGTCAGGGATGTGCCGCTTCGCGGCGTGTGTGTCCCGGCAAGCCTCGATGACTTCCGTTGGTCCCATCGGCACGTCGAGCGGCGGGCGTTTCGGATCGCCCGGATGGGCGGGGTCTAGGTATGCGCCCAGCGAGATGACCTCATAGCCCAGCGAGTGGTAGAGCGCGACACTCGCAGCCTCCTCCGGTGCGTGGTAGTTCGCAAAAAGAATCCGTTTCGCCACCGATTGCCCCTCGATGCGGTTTACTTGCGGACTGCCGTGAACAGTCCGATGAACTCCCCCGGTGACTCGTGCGTCACTGTCACCTTGTGCGTTGCGGCGAACAGCTCATGGATCGCCGGGAGCGGTCGGTCGTGGTATTCCCCCGTGATGTTGTCAAGATGCGCGTTCGCCTTCGGGTCAGAGAAGAACTCCCACTCCGCGCCCTCCGCGTCGGTCTTGACAAAGGCGAACTCTGCGATGCCGAAGCGGTCGAGGATGCCCGCCAGCGACACGACGGGGATGGTCACGGTGTTGCCACGTAGGCCGTGGCTGCGAAACAGGTTGCCGATGAAGCGGACCTGCTCGGCGTGCTGCGCCGAGACTCCGGGCACGTCGTAGTAGCCGTAGTGGAACTCGGTCGTTGAGCCGTGGTCCCTGCCAGCCGAGGCCGAGACGACGAACACGCGCTCGTTGAGGTTGAGGTATTCGACCGTGCGCTGGAGCAGCGCCGCGTTCTCTGGCACTGCCTCGATCGCAACGACCCTGCACATCGGGTTATCTATCGCCAGGGCAAGGGCGACTGAGCCGATGTGCGCGCCCACATCGAGCGCCCAGCCATCGACGTAGACGGAAGCCAGCCCATACTCGTCACATAGCGGTGCGCCGGGCGGCCAGAATGTGGAGTGGATCGTCGCGGCGTCGTTGGTGTCGGGCCGGACGTAGACCTGCGCGTGCTTGCCGCGCGGCGAGGTCACGTCGAGCAGGATCGCGTTGTCAGTCAAAGATCACCGTGACCGGGGCGCTGGACGTGGCCGCGACGGTCAGGCCGTCTTGGAAGATCGCGCCGTAGAACTCGTATGACTGAGAGGTCGCGGCAAGGGGGATGTAGGCGATGTTCGACGGCACGCTCTGGCCGATGGTCACGTAGTTGGGCGTGGCGCCGATGCTGAGTGAGTCAGCGATGACGAGCGTCCCGCTGGCGGCACCAGCCGTGACGCTGTATAGCTTGCCCGACCCAGACTTTACGTTCGTATTCGAGCCGAGTGCCACGAAGGCGTACTGAGGCATGGTGTGCTCCGGGGAAGGGGAGGGGCCGGATCACTCCGGCCCCTCCTGGGGTTCACAGAATCTCAAAGTCCACGGTCCAGGGGCCCCCAGCGGAGCTGGCGTCGCCTGTTTCGTCGTACCGCCCGATCACGTTGACCGGGTTCGGGTCCGAGAGGGTTCCGAGCATCAGCGACGAGCTGGGATACGCTTGGAGGTTCCCATTCGTGGAGACGTTGTACTCGGAGATGAACACGCGCTCGGCGGTGTTGCAACCGACCGAGATGCGGGCTTCGGTACCAGCATCTGAGTCGATCGTGCCGAGCACGCGCATCGACAGGATGGTTGATCCTGCCGGGAGCGTGAACAGCGACGCGTTGCTCGTCGTTGAGCGCGTGATGTTGGCCGTGTAGTGGCGCGCGACCGCGCCCTCCGGGCGACCGCTTTCACCGATTGTCGACATGGACGTAACCCTTTCTGCTAGCTAGCTAGCTGGCTACGCCCGGATGCCGGTGATCAGCGTGACGGCGGCCGGCTGGAGCAGGACGAGGGATGACCGCGAGATGGCCCGGACGGCCAGTTCATCGGTGTTGAAGTACAGGTGCTCGCTGAACGCCACCTCGACGCCTGCGCGTTCGAGGATGAAGACCTGCGAGCTGTCGCCGACGATCGCGGTCGAGCAGTCGGTCGAGGAACCAGCCGTCTCGGTGATCGTCAGGTTGGTCGTCTTGAACGCCGGGAGGTAGCCCGCGACCATCAGGTCAGGAGCACCCGGAGCGCCACCAGCCAGCGGCAGGCCCTGCGGCGTCCACTGGTAGCGACCAACGCCGTCCTTGCTCTTGCGCAGCGTGTTGAGCGTGCGCGGGTGAGCGATGACGAAGTCGGGGTTGGTGACGTTGGCGTTCTCCAGCAGGTAGACCGTCTCGATGAAGTCATCGTGCGTCACCGACCGGCCGTTGGTCCCGAGTGACGGGCCAGTGGTCAGGCTGGAGTAGTTGAGCAGGCCAGTGATCTGCGGCGTTGAGCCGGTGCCACGCAAGAACTGGATGTCCTGCTGGACGCCCAGGTCGCGGATGACGGTCTGGTTCAGGAACGCCGAGAAGGCAGGCTGCGCATCCGAGCCGAGCTCAGAGCTCCAGCGCCGGAAGGCGTACTGCTTCTCGATCACGATCTGCTGCGCCGCCAGCGTGGCGTCTGCGCTTGAGAGCGTGCCTGCCTCTGCCGCCTGCGAGGCGCCAGCGCGGGTTGTCTCACGCGGGAAGCGAACGATATTCGAGTTGACCTGCACGACGTTGACGCCGGGCACGCGCCGCACCGCAACCTGCGGCGTCAGCGCATAGGCGAACAGGTCCTGCCGGAACTCGGGCGGAACGAGCAGGCCGCCGGCGGTGCCGCCGGAGATCGACACGGTCAGTGACTCGGTCATCGCCTTGATGGCGGAGTCGACGCGGTCCAGTTCCTTGGTGGCCTCGCGCTCGCCCATGTATTCGAACAGATCGAGTGCTTCCTTGGCGGACTTGTACCAGAGCACGCCGTACTTGCTGAGGCCCCAGTCTTTCTTGGGGTCCCACAACTCGCGAGCGGCGGTCTGGACATCCTTCTCGAAGCCGGCGTTTGACCAGTCCTCGGTGCCCGCGGCCTTCAGGGCGCGGTCAAACGAGGGCAGTCCCCGGCGCTTGTGGAAGGCGGGAGCGGCGACCTTGGCGGCTGCCGGACGCGCTTCCGGGTCTACGGTGTTGGCTGCCTTGATGCCAGCCGCCACCGCGTTGGCGACCAGGCTTTCGACCTGATCGGCGGTGAGCATGGGTGTATCGCCCACGATGGGCTCCTTACTTTTGGGGTTGGGGGTGGCTGCGTCGGACTAGCCGAGCAGTTCCTTCGCTACGGCAACGGCCTTGGCCGATAGGCGGGCCTGGAGCGCATCGAGGTCGATGGCGGGTTCCGTCTCCGCGCTCTTACCGGCGACTGCCAGCAGCGGTGCGGGTTCGGACTTCGCCTCCATCTCTCCCATCGGCTCGCAGGACGCCCCGGAGGCTTTCGCTGCGTCGTGGAGGGCTTGGGGGGTTAGGGCGCCAGTCACGGCGCTGACCATTTGGGCCATCATCATCTGGCCCATCTCGGCCGTTGACATCTTGATTGCCTCGTCGGCCACGTCGGCAGGCTGCTCGGCGATCTGCTCGTCGGGCTCGCCTTCGGGCTCGGGAGGTAGTTCATCCTCGGCCGCCACGTCCTTGACTGCGTCTGGCGGTTCGGTGCCGATCACTGCAAGGTGGGCGATGGCGTCGGCACTCTTGACTTGATAGACGACGGCCTCGGGGTGGGCGGGGTTGGGCACGAGGGACCATTCGACCCACGGCCAGACCTGAATCTCACCCGACTTGGCGTTGATCTTGACAAGGTGATCCACCGCGCCCGACGACAGCGAGATCAGGCCCTCATCGAGCAGTTGCTTTATCTCGGCGGCGTACTCGTGGGCCTTGTCGATCTGGGCACGCAACCAGACGCCCTTGGCATCTTTCCAACTCTTGATCTCGCGGCCGATCACCGACAGGCCAAGGGCCTCATCGAAACCGTGGGCGTACAGGCCTGGACGGCCACCGTTCGGGAACCATGCGGCGGCATAGTCCCAATTCTTCTTAGCGGGGAAGTGGGAACCCGTGAAGTCGTTACCCCCGAGCGGGCCACCGACCGGCATGATGAGCCCTTCGATGAACCAGTCGCCGTCCTCTTCGATGAACTTGACGGTCGATGTCGTGGTCATAGCGGAACCTCGTTGAGCCGCGCGGCGATCTGGTCGGCAGACTCGCGCTGGCGGATGCCCTCGGCAAGGGCAGGGATTAGGGACTCGGGCACGAGCGCCCGCAGGACGGACGCATCATTGGACGCGATGTATGCCTTGACGGAGGCGTCGCGGTAGAGCTTGTCGGGCAGCGCCCGGCTGGCGGGCGTGTTGTATTCGGCAGGCCGCGCGGCCTGCTGCGCCGGGTCGGGCTTGAAGCGCGCCTCGTCGCCGCCATCGACGGGGCGCTCGCCGTAACGGGCGAGAGCGCGGTTGAGCGGCAGGCCGCGATCCACGAAGCCTAGGAACTGCTGCATATCCTCAGCCGGCGCAGCCCTCAGGGCTTCGATGCCGGAGTAGTCGTAGCGCACCCGGAGGCGCTTGCGCGTCTTGTCGAAGTCGGG
>Ga0209518_1003330_pt1 | contig 13845 bp, 11 predicted proteins | sample RifGroB1_FD_183993 | JGI IMG/M metagenome (GOLD analysis project Ga0209518, IMG submission 183993) | Groundwater microbial communities from Rifle, Colorado, USA - Groundwater B1 (SPAdes) (version 2) | ecosystem: Environmental > Aquatic > Deep subsurface > Groundwater | place: Rifle, Colorado... | reverse complement strand
CAGGCTCATGCCTCTAGTTTACTTGAAAACCGAGGGTTTTCAAACTTTCCTACAAGGATCCCGCGGCAAGCCGCGGGGAAATCCGCTTCGCGTATTATACTCTACAATAAGATTTTTTTAAATACATTTCCCTTTACTTTTACAATTAAATATGATATATAATGAGTTTGGTTCTTTGTTCGTTGACAACTGTTTTGTCTGACGAAGCTCGACCAGTCGCAACTAACCCGCTTCTCCCAAAAGGGAGGGCAAATGAGAAAGGAGGACCGTATGAAGAATACGATCCGCAGTTTTTTGACGCTAGTCGTCACCTTCATTGCTTTTCTTGCCACTGATCTGGTTAGAGGAGCAACAGCGGCTTTCACGGAATTCGTAGGGTTTGGCAGTGTGGAGAACGCTATCAACCTCTATGCGGTTCCGAACTCAACGGGAATGAGTGTCAGTGTCCTTGAACAGACCTCGGAGGGGGAGAATAAATTACATGTGAAGGGACAATTAAGCGCCAACATCAACTTCACAACAAAGGAAGCACTGGACGCTTTCTTTCGCCAGCAAGTGGAGTTGGTGGCACAAGGGGCGCTCACCAACACTCTAGTGGACAAAGACGCGCTCTTCAAGATCTTCGGGGTTACTGATAGAGGCAGTTGGAATCTCGGAATTCTCTACTCTTTGTATTGTATAGAATACTTTCATCTGGTGAAAGACCCAGACGGTTCGTATCGTCTGCCGAGTTTCGAAGGACTGGAGATGGTACTCGCAACTACCATGATCTTTGAGATACCAGGTTTGGAATGGGCGCGCATCGAAGCATTGCCTTCGATTTCTGGTTCTAGGATCAAGTTTTCGACTTCCGAGATCTTGTTCGAAGAAGACTCCCGATTTGATGTCCCCAATGCGATCAACATCAAATTAGGATATGGATACATTGAAATCGATACGAAACTGGCAGTGGCCGGAACGAATAATTCCACTCTGCTAAAGATTTCAATGGTCATCAAGGAGGAAAACAATCGCAGTTTCAGGGTCTATGGACCGATGGGAAATCAGATCCCTGAAACCAAGATTTTCTTAAGGAGTTTTCAAAATATCGAGGGTCAGATGACTTTCGACATCACGGGAGGAGACCCCGGAAGAGTTCTCCTGGCGCAGGAAGCGCCAAGCCCCATCGGTCCGTGGACCGATGTTGGAGAAAAGATAGTGGTACCTCGCAATGGGTATCCGCTAACTTGGGCATATCCTACAGGAATATCAAGATTTTATCGAGCTCGCTCGGTGAATGATGTTCCGTTCTAGTAGAGTCGCGTCAATGCGACACAAAAGAGCCTAGCAACAAGCGACAACGCTAATGCCGGGCTTTTCTTTTGTTTATTTTAATCTTCTATAAATGTCAGATTGACTACTTGAATCTGTAATTCAATCAATCCACTTTCTGTTTCAGCAGATACAGATTCAGCTCCACTTTTACACGACATTGTAAACTTATGGATTATTCCTACTGTCAGTAAATTCTGAGGTAAGGTATACGCAAAATTGAGATCGTACCTAGGTATTTTGTCAGCAGTAATATCCACTAGTCGCTTATCACCATCCAAGCGAGCTGAGCATGAATCGTACATAGTTGAATCATTTTTACTCAAATTCACAGTCACAGACCTTCCAGCACGGACTCTTATACTTGAAAGACTTTCATTACCATTTAACCACATTTGAATGGCTGGGGAGCCAGGGACACCGCCACAGCGACCGCCAGTATCAATGCCTGTTTCGTCTCCATTTTGAATGCCATCAGTACAAGTACCGCCTCCACCGCCACCGCCACAGCGACCGCCAGTATCAATGCCTGTTTCGTCTCCATTTTGAATGCCATCAGTACAAGTACCGCCTCCACCGCCACCGCCACAGCGACCGCCAGTGTCAATGCCGGTTTCGTCTCCATTTTGAATGCCATCAGTACAAGTACCGCCTCCACCGCCACCGCCACAGCGACCGCCAGTGTCAATGCCGGTTTCGTCTCCATTTTGAATGCCATCAGTACAAGTACCTGTACCTGGACATGCTTGCGCAATTATGGAGGTAGCAGTGGCTGGCGCTGATTCACCGCCAACATAAGCGGCCTTAACAGAATATGTATAGGAAATTCCAGCTGTAGTTGTCTTGTCCTGATAAGTAGTCACATTCCAAGCTGTGGAATCTATATATACACCATTGCGATAAATGTTAAAACCGATCAAAGATGCGGATGCCGGCGGATCCCAAGAAAAATTTATAGGTTTAACGATTTCTGCGTCACTACATGTACCAAAACTGACAATCGGGTTGGTTGGAGGTGGAAGAAGTGGTACACCACCACCTTTAGAAAAAGTTGTAGTATGAACAAGATCTCCTACTTTATTTCCTGGTTGGCTTATTTCCCACATATCGTAATTATAGAACTTCAGCGTGTAATCTCCGGATGCAACACCAGTGATATTCCACGTGCCATCCAAATCTCCCTCGGCGACCTTCTTATCCAAAAACGTGTACCTTGTAATCTCAGCACTCCTATTACTGACGGAGCCACTGCCACTAGAAATAAAGATGTTACCTGGAAATCGAACATTGGCATTTACATAACCAACGACCGTGCCGATACTATTCACAAGTTCGATACGTCCGTCGTGGCTGTACATCGGAACGTCATCAGCAGTCCAATTCACGCCAAAGTTGAGCGTATAGCTACCATCCGGTATTGTAATCGATTGGGTTTGAATCGAAGTGACAGAAGAAGCAGAATCAGCGTGGGCCGACTCAACAAGAACTAGAGCTGAGGTAACTATTATTGATAACAAAAAAACTTTTAAAAAATTTCTTTTTATGATTCTAGGAGTAAAAAACAGCTTGATTTTTTTAAACAACATATTCATAATATATTATTGTGTTCTCAGTATCTTGGTAATCATATCTTTTTCCGCCGTGGTGTATGTTGCTCCACCGCGCGATACGAAATCAATAATTTGAGCGTGTTCTTCACGCGTAAGCGGCTTGGCGCTTGTATTTTGAAGTCTTTCAACGACTGCCTCCTTTTTTTTCTCTAAATTCAAAGCTGGATTTTCAGAATTTCTCTTGAGAGATATAATGAGAAAGAACAAACTCGCAATAACGAAGAGTAGGACGATAGAAATAAGTGTTTTATGCGAGGGAGATTTTACAGCTTCTGTATCCATATTGGTTTAATTATAAATAATACAGAACATTGACGCAAATTAGAATGTGCATAACTCTGCTATTTAAGATCGACAAGACTTTTAGTGATTCTCGGAATTTCTTTCACGAAAAACTCTTTCACTTCTTTCCAGCTCGCCTGGAAATATATTTCAGGTTCTGGATCACTTTCTGCATCTTTAAAATATACAAGGCTTTTCAAAATATGCGTAAGATTTTGCTTTATGGCGTATTGTTTATGAACTCGTGAAATAATTTCAGACAATGATTGAATATTTTTACAAATCCAATATAAATCAAAAAAATCTCTCTTGCGACCGCGTTGAGAGACAGCAATGATTTTCATCACCGCAATATCCGATGGCGCCATCACTGTGATTGTGCCGTACTTATTTTTTGACATAGATGGTGTAAAAAACGGGTATGCGATAAAACTTACCTTAGCGCCAGATAATTCTCCATGTTGCTTTTGGCAAAGCACTAAAGTGAAATGAGCTGGTATCTCGTTTTATTTTAGCAGTAATGACCATAGCGCTTTTGATTTGTCACTTACTTGAACTCTTGGAAGACGCAATATTTTTTTTATCACCTTTTTCGGATAGTGTTTAAAAACCCAACCCACTTCATTTGGCCGACCAAACTCCAAAACTCGTTCTATAATATAACGAGTGTGTTTTTTAGCGCTTATTTTTTTTGGATTTGTATCCCAAAAGAGCGATTGTCTGAATTTCATAATTATATTATAGCATATTCTCAAATATATTTCTTGCATTAAAATAACACCTATGATACCATTCCCCTGTATGAGTCCTGTCAAAGCGGGGCTTTTTTTAGTAAATTAACGAACGAAGTGAGTATAATTTATAAACCCTGTTAAATGATTTTAAATATGGTTAAATTCTATTACATATATGTTTTACTATCTAAAAGAGATAAAAACCTATATACAGGATATACCGAAGATTTAAAATCAAGATTTGAGCAACATTCAAAAGGTCACGTTATTTCTACTGAACAGCGCAGGCCCTTAGAATTAGTTTACGCTGAAGCTTGTCTAGATAAAAAAGATGCCATGCATCGTGAAAAATATCTTAAGACTTATTTAGGTAAACAGTTTTTAAGAAATAGGCTCAAATCTTATTTAACAGGGTAACATTTTAATAATCGCTCCGCTCATTTAAAATAGTTATGTTAGATCTAAAAACATTCAAATCAGCATTGGAACAACTGGAAGAAGAAAGAAAAATTCCAAAAGAAAAAATACTAGACGCGATAGAGCAAGCGATGGCCGCCGCCTATAAGAAAGATTACGGCAAAAAAGGGCAGATTATCCGAGCCAAGTTTGATTTGGAGACAGGCAAAACTGATTTCTTTCAAGTAAAAATCGTGGTGGACGAAACCATCGCCATAATATCCCCGACATCTAAAGTTGGAAATAATAATGAATATTCAATCAAAGACGCCAGCGACGAGCGCGTGTATTTTAACGCGGAGCATCATATGCTTTTGGAGGACGCTAAAAAAATAAAAAAAGGGGTGGAATTGAATGATGAAATTATTTTTCCATTGGAGACAAAAGAGGATTATGGACGCATCGCCGCTCAGACTGCCAAGCAGGTCATAATCCAGAAGATTCGCGAAGCTGAACGCACATCCATTATCGATGAATATGGAACAAAAGAAAAAGAAATAGTCGGAGGAATAGTGCAGAAAGTTGAAAGAGGAAATGTTTATGTTGATTTCAATCGCGCGACGGGCATATTGCCGGCTGAAGAGCAAATCCCGGGAGAATTTTTCCAAAGGGGCCAACGTATACGCGCGTATTTGTACAGTGTGGAAGATAGTCCGAGAGGCATTAATCTGCGTCTCTCGCGCGCGCATCCAAAATTTATAGAAAAACTCTTTGCCACGGAAACGCCGGAAATTCAAAATGGAATTGTTGAAATAAAATCCACCGCTAGAGAAGCGGGAGCCAGATCTAAAATAGCGGTATTTTCAAATGACGAACACATCGATCCGATCGGTTCATGCATCGGACAAAAAGGCACGCGAGTAAACACTATCACACAAGAACTCGGAGGCGAAAAAATTGACATCATTCCGTGGTCTGAAGATCCGAAAGTTTTTGTCGCTAATTCCATATCTCCGGCAAAAGTTATTTCCATTGAACTTGATGAAAAAGAACATAAAGCTACAATAGAAGTGGCTAACGATCAGCTTTCGCTCGCTATCGGCAAAGGCGGACAAAATGTGCGCCTGGCGGCTAAACTTACCGGATGGAGAATAGATATCAAGGGTGATGAAAAAATGATTGAGGAAGAAGTTGAAGAAAAGAAATAGAAGTGAGGCAAGACCTAACATGTTAGGTCTTGCCTCACTTAAAATTATTAGTTAAAATAAAAAAAATGAGTAACTATTTATTGTTCGCAACAATCAGTTCGGTTGTAGCTATCGCTTATGGTCTCTTTTTAGCTAGACTAATATTAAAGAAAGGTCCCGGAAATACCCGTATGCAAGAAATTTCCAAAGCGATACAGGAAGGCGCCAGCGCTTATTTAAACAAACAATATAGAACTATTGGCGCTATCGCCGTAATACTTTTTTTTATAATAGGTTTTATAGAAAAACTTGGTTGGGTTATGGCTGTTGGATTTTTAGTTGGAGCTATTTTCTCCGCTTTAGCTGGGTATATAGGCATGAATGTATCAGTTAGAGCGAATGTCAGAACGGCAGAAGCGGCAAGAAAAGGAATTAGTAGCGCGTTATCTTTAGCCTTTAATGGTGGAACAGTCACTGGGCTTTTAGTGGTTGGACTCGCGCTCTTAGGTGTAACTCTTTTTTATGCAATCACTAAAGATGTCACTGCTCTGATCGGACTTGGTTTTGGCGCCTCTCTTATTTCAGTATTCGCAAGATTGGGTGGAGGTATATTTACCAAAGCGGCTGATGTTGGCGCTGACCTGGTTGGCAAACTTGAAGCGGGAATCCCGGAAGACGATCCAAGAAATCCCGGAGTCATTGCAGACAATGTGGGAGACAATGTCGGCGATTGCGCTGGTATGGCCGCCGATCTTTTTGAAACTTACGCTGTTACTTCAGTCGCCGCAATGCTGCTCGGTTCGCTTCTTTTTGTGGGATTTCAAAATGCAATTGTTTATCCGCTTGTGATTGGCGGTATGGCAATATTTGCGTCAATTGTCGGCACTTGGTTTGTAAAACTTGGGAAATCTCAAAACATAATGGGCGCTTTATATAAAGGACTCATCGCTACTGGTCTCATCGCTGCCGCTTTTTTCTATCCTGTTACTAAAATACTGATGTCGGGAAATGGCAAATACTCGGTTATGGATTTATTCATTTGTTCTCTAGTGGGCCTATTTGTTACCGGAGCTCTTGTTCTTATTACAGAATACTTCACTTCCACAAAATATTCTCCAGTGCAATCTATCGCAAAAGCTTCTGTATCCGGCCACGGCACAAATGTTATTCAAGGTCTGGCTATTTCAATGAAATCCACCGCATGGCCTTTAATTACAATTGTCCTAGGAATTTTGGTTAGCTACCATTATGGAGGGCTTTATGGAATAGCTATTGCCGCAATGTCTATGCTCTCAATGACTGGAATTATTGTGGCAATAGATGCTTATGGCCCGATTACAGATAATGCAGGAGGTGTCGCCGAAATGTCAGGTATGGCTCCAGAAGTCAGAAAAATTACCGATGCCTTGGATGCTGTGGGAAATACGACAAAAGCTGTCACGAAAGGTTATGCTATAGGCTCGGCGGGACTTGCCGCTCTCGTTTTATTCGCTTCTTATACAGAGGAAATTGTAAAAGCTGGTAAAAGTATAACTTTTGATTTAAGCAATCCATATGTTATTGTTGGTCTCTTTATCGGAGGACTTTTACCATACTATTTTGGCGCTCTTTGTATGGAAGCTGTGGGAAAAACTGCTGGAAAAGTAGTGGAAGAAATCAGAAGACAATTTAGAGAAATAAAAGGAATTATGGAAGGAAGAGCAAAACCGGATTATGCCAAAGCCGTATCAATCATTACAGGCGCGGCCATAAAGCAAATGATATTACCAGCTTTGATACCAGTACTTGCTCCAATTTTAGTAATTTTGATTTTTGGAAAAGAAAAGGGTTTCGTGGTTTTGGGAGGTCTTCTCGTTGGCTCTATCATTACTGGACTTTTCGTCGCTATTTCAATGACATCCGGAGGAGGCGCCTGGGATAATGCCAAAAAACACATTGAGCAAGGCAGTCACGGTGGCAAAGGAAGCGATGCTCACAAGGCTGCGGTTACCGGAGATACTGTCGGCGACCCCTATAAAGACACTGCCGGCCCTGCGATCAACCCAATGATAAAAATTTTAAACATTGTCGCTTTGCTTCTTGTGGCCTTCCTGCTATAATTAGGACTGGTTGAGATTTATTAATTTAATAGACAATTAACTTTATGAAAAAAAGTATAAGTTTATTTTTTATTTTAGCAGTGGCATTTGCCGTTAATGTGCAGAATATATTCGCGGAAGATAGCGCGACCCTTGATACTTCTGTAAAAGCTGAAGCAAGAACCAAGGCTCAAGTTGACTTGAAAATAAAACGAGAAAAAGCGGAAATTGAAATAAAAGCAAAAAGAGAAGCGTTGCAAAATCAAATTAAAGACAAAAGAGCGGAAGCAAAAAGCGACATAAAAGAAAAAAGGGAGGAACTAAAAACACAAATACAAAACAAAAGAGAGGAAATTCAAACAGAAATAAAAACTGTTCGAGAGCAGATGAAGCAAAAGATAGAAAACCTGAAGCTTAAAATTAAAGAAGAAAAAAATGAAGCTTTGGCGAAAATAAAGGAAACAAGAATTGTTGGGAGAGAGAAAGCGTTAGAAAGATTCGATGTGGCTGTTGAAAGAATAAATAATTTAAAAAACAGAGTTAATGCGCAGATAAGCAAACTGGAGGCAAAAGAAATAGATGTGACAAATGCGGAAAATTTTGTGGCAACAGCTGAAACAAAACTAAATGACGCAAAAACAAAAATTATAGATGCCAATGCGCTCCTTGCGGTTTCAGTTGACAAACTTTCTGAGGAAAATAAAGCAAAATTGAAAACGCTCGCAAAAGATATACAGAGTCTTATAAAAGAAGCTCATAAAGCGTTGAATGATAGTATCAAATCGCTGAAAGATGCAGTGAAAATAAAAATGAAAGCTGAAGCAAGTGCTAATGCTACAACTTCTGCAACAACAGAAACAGAGACTGCCCAATAAAAAAATTAATAATATTAAAAACTTTAAGAACTAAATTATATGGAACCAGAAAAAAAATCAAATGGATCACTCGTTGGCTTAGTAGTAATTATTATTATTCTTATAATCGGCGGAATATATATCTGGTTGTCAAATCAAAAACTGCCAAATACATTACAAAATTCGCAAACTCAATCTGAATCTACTGCAAATCAAGACGCAGCTGCGTTAGATGCGCTAGAACTGGACGCCGAAGCAACAGACACAAGCACTGGCGTGGATGTGGATGCTATAAATTAGAGGTATGCGCGTATTAGTCACCAAACTGCCAAAAAGTGAAGTTGAAATTGAAGGAGAATTGGAAATGGATTTATTTGAAAATTATTTTACCAAAGCGCTAAAAAAACTTGGTGAAAATTTAGAATTGGACGGATTCAGAAAAGGCAAAATACCGGAAAATGTTTTGCTCTCAAATATTCCTGAAATCCGCATATTAGAGGAAATGGCAGAACTGGCGCTTGCGGAGCATTATCCTAAAATCATTGAAAATGAAAAAATTGATGCTGTGGGCCGGCCAGAAGTTTCTATCACTAAATTAGCTCGTAAAAATCCGCTGGGGTTTAAAATAAAGACGGCTGTATTGCAAAAGATAAAACTCCCCGACTACAAAGATATTGCCAAGAAAATAATATCAAAAGTCACTAATACTGAGAAAAATGTAGTTGTAACCGATGAAGACCTAGAAAATACCATAATGGATATCAGAAAATCTCGCGCGCCTAAAAAACACATCAGTGAAACGAAAGAGAAGGAAGCTGTGAACACTACGGAGGCGTTGCCTCCGTTTAATGATGAATTTGTTAAAGCGCTTGGACCCTTTAAAGACATAACGGATTTCAAGACTAAATTAAAAGAAAATATAAAGTTAGAAAAAGAGAATAAGCAGAGGGAGAAAGTAAGGCTTAATATAATTGAAAAAATAACAGAGGGAAGTGATTTTGAGGTGCCAGATATTTTAATTGAAGTTGAATTGGATAAAATTTTATATAGAATGGAATCTGATATCACTCAAATGGGCCTAAAATTTGAAGATTATTTGAAACATCTTAAAAAAACAAAGGAAACTTTAAGAGGTGAATTTAGAACTGATGCCGAAAAAAAGGCTAAGCTTGCTCTAATATTGAATGAAATAGCAAAAGTTGAAAAAATAGTCGCTGAGCCAGAACTTGTTGCTAAAGAAGTAGCAACGATATTAGAGTACTATAAAGAAGCTGACGCCGAGCGCGCAAAGATGCACGCAGAAAATGTCCTTACTAATGAAAAAATCTTCCAGTTTTTAGAGAACCAATAAAGAAAAAAACAAAAGAATAATAATAACTTATCCACATAAAAGTGTTTTTTCTGATTTTCAATGTTATAATACATTGATATGAAATCATTAAAAACTGTTGTTCTTGGAGTTATTATCATCGTTTCTTTTATTTTTGTTATTAATGAACTTCCTAAAGTATTTGTTTCTGTAAAATCTTCTTCTCAGTTGGCGCAGGTAGGAAGCGGCACGACGTATTACGTTTCTCGGAACGGTTCCAATGCCGACGGAAGAAGTTGGACAACGGCATGGAATGAAATGAATCGGATCAACTGGAGCAGTATTCAACCCGGCGATATCATTTATTTAGATGGCGGTACTAGTGGTCTGACTTATAACACTCGTATGGTTTCCGGGGCGGGCGGAACAGCTTCAAGTCCTATTTTAATCCAGCGTTCTGAAGAGTCAGGCCATAATGGACGCGTAAGCTTGGCGCACGGGATGGAAATAAACCATCCTTACATAACGGTTGACGGAAAAGATAAAAGATATTTCGAAATACCTCCCAATAGTTTTGACGGGTATGTTGTCCGGGTATTAAACGGCGGTAATTTTTTTACACTCAGGAATGTGTATATCTATGGAGACCAAAACCATACTGGCGGGGAACTTCTCTATGGCGGCTCTTATCCTCTTGTTAGAGGACTTCCTAATATAATAATTCAGAATGCAGAATTTCGTGGATTAAACGGTGGCGGCGAGGACCATATTAAGTATAACGGCCAAGGTACTCTTACAATAGAAGATTCTACATTTTCAGGAATCTTAAACACCGTTGGCATATGCGCCGGCGCAGGTGGCGCAAGACACTGCGATACGATTCAGATAGATAGCGGCGGATATTCCAACCTTATTATAAGACGCAGCCGTTTTTATGACGCGCCGGTTGTATTTATGGGAAATACCGAAGCCCCATTAGGGAATTTAGAGTTTACTTATAACATTTTCTCAAATGTACATCAGGTCACTAATTTTAATGACGCAGGTTCTTTTACTATGGATAATAATGTTTTTGACCGCGCAGCGGATATTATTTGCAGTCGCTGTGGCTCGCCAATAATAAGAAACAACATCTATACCGGTTTAAATGAAGCGTGGGATAGAAATCATGTAAGAGGTATTTGCAATAATTGCTTGTTTGATATTGATACGGCAAATGAAAACATGTCAGGTAGCGGGAATTTCCGAGCAAATCCGATGTTCACTAACAAGGCCACTAGGGACTTCAGCTTAAGAGCGGGCTCTCCCGCAATCAACGCGGGACTAAATGTTGGATTAAATATGGATATTATGAGGAATCCCATTGTCGGTCTTCCTGACATCGGGGCGTACGAATACGGCAGTTCTGGCGGTCCGGTTGTAATTAACGGCCAATGCGGAACGACACAGAATGCTTGCGTTGCCGGTACATTAAGCGATACGGCGGATTCTGCGACCCAATACCTCTGGCAATGTGTCGGTTCAAACAGCGACAGAACGGCGTCGTGCAGTCTGCCAAGAGCAACAACCCAATACACCCTTACCATTTCAAAAGGGGCAAGCACTGGCACAGGCACTGTATCTTCATCACCTGCCGGCATTAGTTGTGGAACAACTTGCAACGCCTCATTTAATTCAGGCGTCTCTGTTACTTTAACCGCCACTCCATCAACAGGCTCAACTTTCTCGGGTTGGAGCGCATGTTCTGGAACAGGATCCTGTAACGTAACCATGAACAGCGCTCAGACAGTGACAGCGACTTTTAATACAGCAATCGTAAATCAGCCTCCAACTGTTAATGCTGGAGCGGATAGAACCATTACTTTACCGACGAATTCTGTTTCATTAACTGGCGCAGCCACGGATGACGGTTTGCCAGCAGGTTCAACCTTGACAGTAACCTGGAGCAGAGTTTCTGGAGCAGGAACGGTAACATTTAGCAATGCAAATGCGCTAACAACAACTGCGACATTTTCTTCTGCTGGAACATATGTTTTGAGATTAAGCGCTTCTGACAGCGCTTTGACGGCAAGTGATGATGTAACAGTAACGGTAAATTCAGCTCCAACTCCAGGAACTTACATTTCAAACAATGCGTGGCAGAATGTGTCTTTTGCGAGACAAACAGGATCATTCACCGCATCTTTTGACATAACTCCCTCGGGGAACGCTATTGACGGAGTCACTGGTCTGGCGTCGGCGTCCGTATTCGGCTACACGGGACTTGCCGCCATTGTGCGGTTTGCCGACACCGGCATTATTGACGCTAGGAACGGCTCCGTGTACGCGGCGTTGAACACTCTGCGTTATTCGGCGGGGACCTCCTACCACTTTGACATAACGGTTAACCTCTCAACCCGCGCCTATTCGGTCATGGTTACTCCGCAGGGCGGCGTCGCAGTCCAGATCGCTAATAACTTTGCCTTCCGGACGGAGCAATCATCTGTGACAGGACTTGGTTATCTTGCGTTCTTGACCAGCGTAGGCACGCACACCATTTCGAATTTCACCATTGGAGACGCGCCACCTCCATCCAACCAACCCCCCATTCTTTCAGCCATAGGAGCAAAATCAGTCAATGAAAATGAGACTCTAACCTTTACCGTTTCGGCGACAGACGCCAATGGAGACACTCTCACCTATTCAGCTTCCGGTCTACCTTCAGGCGCCACTTTCAATCCAAACTCGCGTATCTTTTCTTTCTCTCCTTCATACACTCAAGCTGGAAGTTATCTGGTAACCTTCTCTGTCTCAGACGGGAAAGGAGGAACGGATTCTGAAATTGTGACTGTTACCGTTGCCAACACCAATCGCGCGCCGATGGCTAACGCTGGCAATAATCAAACCGTCACCCTGCCAGAAGGTACCACACTATCAGGCATCTCCTCATCTGATCCGGACGGCAACACTCTCACCTATGCCTGGACAAAAGTATCCGGACCTGCTTCTACGATTGCCAATCCGAGCGCGGCTTCCACCAGCGTATCGTTCACCACTCAAGGAGCTTACATTTTCCGTCTGACGGTGTCCGATGGAATTCTTACTTCTACGGACAACGTCACGATTGCAGTCGTTCCCACTCCTAGTGGTTCGACAGATTCTGATAATGATGGAGTGGTTGACGCAAGCGACAAGTGTGGTAATACTCCTTCTGGAAAGATAGTGAATGCTGTCGGATGTCCCCTGCCTAAAGTTTCCAGGTTCACCACCAAGACTGACCTGACCTCTGTTGATCTTAATGCTGTCTCCTCATTTGAATCTGGCAACATCCATGGAAAGGTTACTTGGAATCAAGGAAATACTTCTTACGTTCTCATTCGTTCAGGTAATGAGCTTGATATTGATGCCAATCTTGATATTACCTATGGCACGGTCAATCTCAATTCAGTCGCTCTTCCGGAATTGAACAAGCCGGCAACCATCACCCTCTATAATGTGTCTGTGACCAATCCGCAGATATTGAGAGACAGCGATCTCTGTTCAGGATGCTCAATCATCTCCTATCAGAACAATACTCTTACCTTTACAGTACCTGGCTTCTCTACATATTCCATAGTTTCCGCGCCACCGGCTATTTCTGCTGTTGCTTTAACGAATATTACTTCATCTGGAGCAACTATTTCCTGGATTACAGATGTGGTATCAGATTCAAGGGTGGATTACGGACTTACTTCCGCATATGGCAGTCAGGCATCTCTGGCTGATTCAGTTATCTCTCACTCCATCTCTCTGGTTAATCTGACTTCAAACACTACCTATCACTTCACGGTTCTTTCCAAGGGAACTTCAGCAACTTCTGGGACAACTACTGATTTTACTTTTACCACCTCTTCTGGAGGTGGGGGTGGAGGAGGTGGTGGAGGAGGCAAAAAACCTCCTGTTGCGCCGCTTGGAATGGTTGTTGGATGCGACAATAGAACGACTGGATTCAGCGTAACTACCGGTCAGTCTTGTGTTTCCAATCGTCCGATAACTACACCGACTTCAATTACAGGATGCGACAACAGAACGACTGGATTCAGCGTAACTACCGGCCAGTCTTGTG
>Ga0209518_1003324_pt1 | contig 13861 bp, 8 predicted proteins | sample RifGroB1_FD_183993 | JGI IMG/M metagenome (GOLD analysis project Ga0209518, IMG submission 183993) | Groundwater microbial communities from Rifle, Colorado, USA - Groundwater B1 (SPAdes) (version 2) | ecosystem: Environmental > Aquatic > Deep subsurface > Groundwater | place: Rifle, Colorado... | reverse complement strand
TAACAGGAACACCATCTACATTCGCGATTATCAAAAAAACCAGTGAACAAACGATGATTCCAGGAGCCCAACCATTCGCTACCGTGAAAGCGTTTATTGATAGCGCACTCGCTAAGTAACCGGCGGCTATTCCCCCATTTTAAAAAACTCCCCGGAACATGGGGAGTTTTTTATATTATTTTATAAACAAAGACCGCTAAAATCACCAACTGTACTGGTATCACACATTCTTGGTTATGGCTTGAGATGTGTGACACCATGTTACTTAAGTACTTTTTCAGTTAATGACAATAAAAAGTACGAGGTACCACAGACTCACAGCTATAGCCATAAGTCTGTGGTACCTCGAAACAAAAGTGTGGATAAAATTATAGTGAAAATGTATTTTCATTTTCCTTGAGCGCTGTGAATATATGCCCAAAAAATTTTGTAAGCCGGGAGCTTTGAGGTATAGTAAAATATGATTTTATCTAAGACCAATTTTATTATATCTCTTGATTGTGCCAAAAACGCTTGGATCAAGATACATAAACTAGACGTTTATCAAAAGTATCCCCTTTCTTCATTTGAATTAAATATCATTGATACCGGCAACGAGATCGATCAACTTGCTCGTGAGCTTTTTCCTGGTGGTTCCACCGTAGAATCCCGTGACGATACCAACTTCACCCGCAAACTCATTGACCAAAAAACACCGGTAATATACCAGCCGGTATTTATTACAGATAAATTCATAACGGCATCTGATATTTTTGTATGGAATCCTCATACTAATTTATATGATCTCTATGAAGTAAAAGCGTCAACTTCATCGGAGGAGGGTGGCGGCAGAAAAACAAAAGACTACCTTATTGATATGGCTTTTCAAAAAATTATTTTAGATAAGCTTGAAATCCCGATCGGAAACATATTCCTTGTTCGATTGAATAAGGAATATGTACGGCAAGGACATATTGTCTTGAACGAACTTTTCATTATTGAAAACTTGACTGAGCAAGTGAATGAGATTCTGCCGGATGTTGCACAAAAAATGGAAGCTGCCCACGAGTTCCTTTCGCGCGATACCGAACCGCACGGATATTGTGACTGCATTCTCAAGGGTTCCAATTCGCACTGTACGACCTCGGAATACTCGAACCAGGAATTGCCTTCATATCCAGTACATGATATTGCTCGCATTCATAGGACAAAATTAATCGAGCTTGTTGATGGCGGTATCTTGAGTATCTATGATGTGCCCGAAGACTTTCCCTTATCCGATAATCAGCAAAGGCAGGTTGATACCGCGAAGTCCGGCAAATCCTTTATTGATAAACAAGGAGTATCTCTGTTTCTAGAGACCATGAAGTATCCGCTTGCTTTTTTGGATTATGAAACTTACCCCTCGGCAATTCCTAAATATAATGGATATAGACCGTACCAACAAATTCCGTTTCAGTTTTCGCTCCATGTAATCGAATCGCCCGATGGAGAATCCGTTCACTATGACTTTATTTACACCGATGGGGGATGCCCCGACGAGCGATTTGCGGGAGCACTTCAAAAACATCTTCCAAGAACAGGAAGTGTCGTTGTATGGAATCAGAAATTTGAGAAAGGAATCAACGAGCAGATTGGTGAACGACTGCCTGCCTATAAGTCATTCATGCACAACGTTAATAGCCGAGTGGTTGATTTAATGATTCCTTTCTCCGGTAAAACCCTTGTATATGACCATCCTCTATTCAAAGGTAGCGCTTCGATTAAATATGTTTTACCAGCGCTTGTCCCCCATTTATCTTACAAGGATATGCACATCCAAGAAGGGGGAACTGCGTCAGATACATGGAATCGTATTATATCTGGAGAGTATTCTGATGAAGAGAGGATTATGAAGGTGCAGGCGCTCAAGGATTATTGCCATCTTGATACACTGGCGATGGTTGAGATTTGGAGAGTTCTAAACAGTGTTAATTCATAATATTGGCTTCAATTACTAATTTTTGATAAAGTAGGTTCGAGGGGAGTTTTAAAGACATTCGTTTTACGTGAAGTTGACGAATTTTATCAAATGTGGAAATATGCAAATAGATAAACTAACCCTACGGAGGAAGTTATGAGCACACGGAAACCAAAGACTGGGGGAAGAATGAGCCAATCTGCAAAAAATGCACTCGCCAATGCAAAAACACTTCTGCTAGAAGGACGCGAATTGCGACGGGCTCTCACTAAACGCCTGGAACCAATCACTCGATTTCCCAGGAGACTTTAGTAATTAAAGATGGGATAGTCTTTATGAAACGGCGCACTCAATGCGCCGTTTTTTCTACTTCCATGATTATCATGTACATTTATCTCGACCTATAGTACACTATAAGTGTATGGGGAGAATGGAAACAGAATCTCGTCGGCGGGCGCGACGGGGTGAAATTCAGAAAATTATTTTGAGTACCGTGGCCGCGGCTGGTGTTTTGAGTATAGCACTCCTAGCTCCTAACTCGCTTAAGATGCTCAAGGCGCTTGGCATCAGTACGTCCGTCAGAAAAAATGAAGTCGTAAACGCATCAAGAAAAAGATTAATCACGAGTGGACTATTGGAATATACCCCGCAAGGATTTCTTGCATTAACAAAACGAGGGGAAAAAAGACTTCGCTGGCTTGAACTTTACGATTATAAATTCAAAAAACCAAAGCGATGGGACAGGAAATGGCGCGTACTCATTTTTGATATCAAAGAGGAACGAAAATCAACACGAAATAAGATCCGCCAAACTCTCACGGTAATTGGTTTCACTCGTCTCCAGGATAGCGTGTGGGTATATCCGTATGACTGCGAAGACTTGATCACGCTCCTTAAGGCGGATTTTAAGGTTGGTAAAGATCTACTCTATCTTATTGTCGATTCAATAGAAAATGATTCGTGGCTCAAAAAACATTTCGGTATCGAATAGACTTTCATAAGTGATACTTTGTATACACATTTATCCCGTGCTATAGGATATTATAAATGTGTACTTTTGTATACACATTTATCCTGTGCTATAGGACATTATAAATGTGTACTGTTATACTATAAATATAGAGCTTAGTAGTTTTTGAGCCGAAGAGTTTTCTCGTGTATGCGGATCTTTTCCAGTGCTTTCGCTTCGATCTGACGGATACGTTCACGCGTAACACCAAACTCCTTCCCCACTTCCTCAAGAGTATGGATCACGCCATGCGCATCGCCCAAACCATGCCGCATTTCAAGAATTTTCCGCTCTTTTGGAGAAAGATCATCTAAAATTTCCGTTACCTGATCGGTAAGAATACGCCGTGAAGAATCCTGATCGGGGGGAAGAATTTTTTCATCCGCAATGAATTCTCCTAGTGTTGATTTCTCATCACCCTCATCGCCGATCGGCTTCTCAAGTGAAACGGTATCCTGGTCAATCTTTTCAATTGTGTGAATTTTATCCACTTCAACGCCCATTTCAGTCGCAATTTCTTCCGCAAGGGGTTCGCGCCCGAGATCTTGCGAGAGACGGCGTACTACTTGTTTGTATTTTGCGATCGTTTCCACCATATGAACGGGAATACGGATCGTGCGCGATTGGTCCGCGAGCGCGCGGGTAATCGCCTGCCTGATCCACCATGTTGCGTACGTTGAAAACTTATATCCTTTTGCCCATTCAAATTTATCAACTGCCTTAAAAAGCCCGAGGTTCCCTTCTTGAATGAGATCGAGGAGCGTCAGGTCTGCACTTCTTCCCACATACTTTTTCGCAATGGAAACGACAAGACGAAGGTTGGCGCGCGCGAGAAGATTTTTTGCCTCTTCATCTCCTTTTTCGATGCGCTTGGCAAGTTCTTTTTCTTCATGCGCGCTGATGAGCGGATATTGTCCGATCTCTTTGAGATACATTTGGATGGAATCGTATGACGACCCCTCACTGTAGAGTTTCTTTCCAACCGTCGGTTCTGTTCCAAGAAGATCCCCTCCCTCAAGCACATCGATGCCGGCTTTACTAAGACGCTCATATAATTCATCCAGGAACGAAACATCATCCTCAATATTAGGAAACTCCTTAAGAAGTTCGTCGTAGGTCACAAACCCGCGTTCGTATCCTTTTAAAATAAGCGTGTCGGCTTTTTTATTAAGACTGTCTTCCCTCTTCTTGGCTACCTTCACACGCTTTGCTTCAACCGCTTTTTCTTTTTTAGTGGGTTTTTTATCGAGCTGTTTCGCAGTCTTCTTCGCGACAGAAACCGCCCGTTTTACCTTGCGGGATAGAGTTTTTTTTGTCTTTTTTGCTGTGGAAGATTTTTTTACCATGGATTATTAGATTATTGAAAGATTTAATAATTGTACGGAATAAATGGTTTTTTACAACACTATCCACGCACTAAAAGCCGTTTGCGAAAATTGAACTGTGGGTAGCTTTTAGTGCGGGATTTCACTTCACGAGCTTCACGCTCATATGATGTAACACAATAAAATTTTTCGTGTTCGCCCATAAAGCTTCACTTTTTCACAATCTCACTTAATTTTTTTGAAATTTCTTGGCATTTTTTGAGAATTTCCATCGAGCGCGCTGTGTCCCCCTTAAGTTCCACATCCCGAAGCTCATCCATCGCAACAACAAGTTGTTCCTTAAGGACCTCTTCTTCGAGATTTGCAAGGAGGAGTTCAATTTCTTGAGGTAATTCCTTTAAGTCCTGATAATAAATTTCTGCCTCAAAAATAAGGTCATTCTTTTCTTTTTCGGGAAGATTCTTTTTTCCTTTAAATGTTTTTTCTCCGACAATCATCCCATATTGCTGTTCCCATTTTTCCCTATCGGTTGATGGCTTCGAGGTATTTTCTTGCCACAAAAGAATCCCTAAAATCTTTCGCTCTATGTTCTGTTTTCTTCCCAACTCAATAGCCGGAATATTCTTTTCGCCCATCGTTTCGTGTTCGTGAATAGTATCGCTCGTTGTCTCGCCGCCCGAAAGTTTTTTGAGCTCTTCCCATATCGGCTCTTCCCCTAAATGCAGCGCGCGGGCGGTTTCAGAAACAAAATGAGCCTGATCAATGGTATTTCTTAATTTCGCAATATAAGGAAGGACGAGTTCGCTGGTTTTTTTACGAAACGTTCGCATGTCATATCCTTTTCCCGAAAGTGCTTTGAGATAAAAATCTATGATGTGTTGCGCGCTTTCAACACTTTTCCTCCATCCTGCCGGATCTTTCATTGCCATATCCGCAGGATCAAGTCCGGAAGGAATTTCAGCAACCCTTACGTCAAACCCTAGGGATAACGCCAAGTCAACTCCTTTCTTCGATGCGGACAGTCCAGCTTCATCAGCATCAAATGCAATGATAAGCGTATCGGCAAGGCGCTTGATCAAAACGAGGTGGTCTCTCGTAAGCGCGGTTCCTGATGATGCGACCGTATTCCCGACCCCCGATTGATGCGAAAGAACAAGGTCCATTTGCCCTTCAACCAACACCGCGGCATTTTCTTTTCGTATCGCCTGCTTTGCTTTATCAAAGCCATACAACACTCTGGATTTATGGAAGACTTCTGTTTCAGGGCTGTTTACATACTTCGCTTGTTTATCGGCATCTTCTTGTCCTATCCCCGGAAGAATTCTTCCCGAAAATCCGACGATTTTCCCCGAGTTATCGGCGATAGGAAACATTACTCTTCCGCGAAATCGATCGTAATATCCTTTCTCGCTTTTGATGGAGAGTCCCGCTTTCAAGAGATGCTCAGGCGTAAATCCTTTTTGTTGAAGAAATTCGGAGAGCGTGCGCCATTCGGCAGGAGCGTACCCAAGACGGAAATTCTTGATCGTTTCATCACTGATACCTCGCTTGATAAGATACTCATGAGCCTGCCCACCTGCGTCATTCGGGCGGGCTTCTGTGTTCTTAGTGAGGTGATTTGAAAAGAAAATTGTAGCTTCTTCGAGTACGGCGAAAATTTTCTCCCGTTCACGATTTACTCCGGGTTCCGAAGCGGTGATACGAACTCCCGCGCGCTCGGCAAGAAGCCCGAGCGCGCCGCGAAAATCAATTCCTTCGATTTCTTGAACGAAACTCAACATGTCGCCACCTCGATTGCATCCGAAACAATGATACGTTTCGCGCGAAGGGGAAATAAAGAATGATGCCGTTTTTTCATTGTGAAATGGGCAACGAGCTTTGAAATTGCTCCCCGCCCGCTCAAGCTTTATATAAGAGCTCACAACGTCGACGATACTCAATTTTGATTTAATCTCTTCGACAACAGATGCCATATGGATATAAATAAACTAACAACCAACGACCAACAACTTACTACTAACAACCGTTCCATAAAAACCCCAGTGTCTTGATTTGTTGTCGGTTGTCGGTTGTTTGTTGTCGATTAGGGTTATGCAGCTTCTTCTTTCTTTCCTTTTTCTGCTGCCATACCCTCACGGAATCCTGTTCCGGCGGGAATAATACGGCCAATGATAACGTTTTCCTTGAGACCGCGAAGCTCGTCAACGCCGCCGCGGATCGCCGTATCAATAAGAATGCGTGTTGTATTTTCGAATGACGCCGCCGAAAGCCAGCTTTGTGTGGTAAGCGCAACTTCTGAAATGCCGAGAACAACAGCTTCTGCTTTTGCTTTCTCGCCGCCATCTTCCGCGACACGATCGTTCTCTTCAGTAAGTTCTCCCAATTCAACGACTTCTCCCAAGCTAAAGCGTGTACCTGCGGGATCTTTGATCTTTCTTCGAGAAAACATCTGCCTCACGATGACTTCAATGTGCTTGCGTGAAATCGAAGCTCCTTGGAGCTGGTAAATTTTATTAACCTCGTTGATGATGTAGTTTTCTGCCGCATCTTTGCCTCCGTATTCGAACACTTCTGCGATATCCGCGGAACCGTCGGTAAGAAGCGCGCCCTTTTTTACCGTTTCACCCACCTTCACGAGTATCATTCTTCGCGGGTGTACAATATATTCGATTTTTTCCTTTTTAGACTTTGTAAGAGATTTCGGATCGGGAAGGACGACGATCTTCTTTTCTTGCTCGGAATCTGACAGTTCGATCACTTCACCGTCTATTTGACTTACCACCGCAGGGCTCTTTGGAATTCTCCGTTCAAAAATTTCTTCAACGCGCGGGAGACCCATAGTAATGTCGCCTCCCACTTCCGCGATACCGCCCGAGTGGAATGTACGCATCGTAAGCTGTGTCCCCGGTTCGCCGATCGCTTGTGCGGCGATGATTCCAACAGCTTCGCCGTAATTCACCAGAACATTTTTTGAGAGATCCACGCCATAGCATGTTCTACAAATTCCATGTGTCGCCTTGCACGTAAGCGGAGAACGAACATGGACTTCGTTTATTCCTTCTTTTTCAACTGCTTGCGCTTCTTTCTTGGTAAGCAGATGTCCTTTTTCGAAAAGTGTTTTTCCGTTTTTCCCGATAATATCGCGCATCAAAATTCTTCCGCGGATATCTCGTGAGATCGGGGTTTCAAATCCTGCAAGACTTTCGCGTTTGATCACCTTCCCTTCTTTGTCGCCGCAATCATCCTCAATGATGATGGCATCCTGCGCGACATCGACAAGCCTTCGGGTCAGATACCCGGCCTTTGCAGTGTTGAGCGCGGTATCGGCAAGACCCTTGCGAGAACCGTGGGTCGTAATGAAGAATTCGAGCGGTGAAAGACCTTCTTTGTTCGATTGAATGATCGGGAATTCGATAGTGCGTCCTGCGGTGTTGATGATGAGACCCTTCATGCCGGCCATGTTAACAACCTGCGAGAGCGTACCGCGCGCGCCGGATTTGATCATGTCATACGCAGAACCGTTCGGGTCAAGTGTCGATGGCATAACACGCTCCATTTCATTTCGAACTCCTTGCCAAATCTCAATGACCTTGCGATATCGTTCTTCGTCGGAAAGAAGTCCGTCGTTAAATTGAGACACAACCTCTTCGTTTTCCTTTTTTGCTTTTTCGACAATGGCTTTTTTTGAGGGAGGAACAAGCACTTCATCGATTCCCCAGGTAATTCCTGATTTTGTCACGTAGCGGTACCCGAACGCTTTTATTTTGTCGAGAATATTAGGTGTTGCGTCAAGACCATAAATATTGATAAGATCGTCAACGATTTGTTCAAGATCTTTCTTGCCGACTTCTTTGTTGATATAAGCGAAATCTTTAGGTAAAACACTGTTAAAAAGAAGTCTCCCCACGGATGTTTCGAATACTCCTCCTCCAAATTCTTTATACTTGGGACTATCGGTACCCATCACCTTGATCTTTGCGCGGAATCCAACTTGCCCAAAGTCGTATGCGGTAATGGCATTGTTTGGTGTCGGGAAAATTTTTCCTTCTCCGGTATCTCCGGGAATTATTTTGGTCATCCAATAACACCCAAGAACGATATCGTTCTTGGGATTCACGATCGGATCTCCGTTGCCGGGACCAAGAAGGTTTTTAGTTGATGCCATGATATCACGCGCTTCTTCCTGCGCTTTCTTTGAAAGCGGAACATGCACCGCCATCTGGTCGCCGTCGAAGTCGGCGTTAAATGCCGTACACACAAGCGGATGAACTTGAATCGCATTACCTTCGATAAGCACGGGGTTGAATGCCTGGATACCCAGGCGGTGAAGCGTCGGTGCGCGGTTAAGCATCACATACTTGCCCTTGATCACCTCTTCCAAGATTGCCCACACTTCCGGCACACCCTCGTCGATAAGGCGGCCTGCTCCGCGAATGTTGAATGCGAGTTCGCGCTCAAGAATTTTTGAAATAACAAACGGACGGAAAAGTTCAAGCGCCATGTGCTTAGGAATTCCACACTGGCTTAATTTAAGATTTGGTCCGACGACAATGACGGAGCGGCCGGAATAGTCAACGCGCTTTCCCAGAAGATTTTGCCGGAAAAGACCCTGTTTACCCTTGAGACTGTCAGAAAGTGATTTAAGGGTGCGCTTTTGCGCCTGACTCATCGCAGCCGATTGAGCTCGTCTGATCGAGTTATCGAGAAGCGAGTCAACAGCTTCCTGTAAAATTCGCTTTTCGTTGCGTAAAATAACATCAGGCGCACTGATTTCTTTGAGTTTCTTGAGGCGATTATTACGGTTGATTACGCGACGATAGAGGTCATTGATATCTGATGTCGCATGCCTTCCCCCTTCAAGAGCAACCATCGGGCGAAGCGCGGGAGGGGTTATGGGGATTACCGTAAGGAACATCCATTCAGGGCGAACCCTTGAATTGATCATTGCTTTCACCACACCAAGCCGCTTTTGAAGCTTCGTCCGTTCTGCAGCGCCTGCGTCGAGAAGCTCGCCCTGAAGCTTATCTTTGAGTTTATTGAGATCAAGGTTTTTGAAAATATTGTAAATTGCTTCCGCGCCAATACTTGCTTCAAATACAGTGCCGTATTTGAGAGAAAATCGGTGATAGGTCGCTTCATCGAGCACGCGACCGAGGCTGATGCTTTCGATCTCTTTTTTTGCGTTGCTCAATAGTTCTTTTATTTTTTCCTTTGATTTCTCGTCACTTAACGCTTTTACTTTTACCTTGTATTCCGAGTCAAGCTTTTTCATGAGCTTCTCTTTTTCATTCTCGTTCACGCTGGTGATCGCATACCCGGCAAAATAGATCACCTTTTCAAGCTCGGCAACCGGAATATTGAGAATAAGCCCGATCCTTGAGGGAACGCCCCGTAAAAACCAGATATGCGCGACGGGAGTTGCGAGCTCAATATGCCCCATGCGTTCACGGCGGACAATACTTCGCGTTACTTCAACACCGCATTTTTCACAAACGATATTCTTGTAGCGAATCCTCTTGTATTTTCCGCAGTAACATTCATAGTCTTTTTCGGGACCGAAAATGCGTTCGTCAAAAAGACCGCCGCGCTCGCTACGCTGGGTTCTGTAGTTAATGGTTTCAGGTCTCGTAACTTCGCCGTATGACCATTCTTTGATGCGCTCCGGCGAAGCAAGTTTGAGAAGTACGGCATCAAAATCAAGTTTTTCTTTTATTGGTTTCATCCCGTTAGAGATAGGAAACGTCTGCATATTGCATTGTTTCCATCCTTGATATATTTAATAATAATTATTTATCAAACACGACAGGTTTAATCGTTTCCGTAGATAAGCCACATTGCTCGACCTTTAAATAAATGGGTATTTTCATAATCCTTGTGCTATATATTAACTGTGTAATCTCTAACGGGATTCATGGTTTTTAGTTAAATTATTCTTTTGAACCGCCTTCTCTTTTTCGCAGTTCGACATCGAGACCAAGACCGCGAAGGTTGTTAAGTAACACATTAAATGATTCCGGAACATTGTTTTGTCTGATATCCTCGCCTTTCACAATAGAATCGAATGCCGCCGAGCGTCCTTGGATATCGTCTGACTTTACCGTAAGCATTTCACGGAGAACGTGCGTGGCACCGTATCCTTCAAGCGCCCAGACTTCCATTTCTCCAAAACGCTGTCCCCCGCCCTGTGCTTTTCCTCCGAGCGGCTGTTGCGTGATGAGCGAGTACGGTCCGATCGAGCGCATGTGAATTTTGTCTTCCACCATGTGATGAAGCTTCATAATATACATATATCCGATGGCGGTTTGCTGTTCAAATGGTTCGCCGGTTCTTCCGTCATACAGTTGTACTTTGCCGTCTGCAGAGAATCCCGCCTTCACCAGTTCTTCCTTTATTTCTTCCGCGGTTGCGCCCATGAACGCAGGCGTGATCGCCTGATAATTAAGCGTATGCGCGGCAAGTCCCAAGTGAAGCTCAAGCACTTGTCCCAAGTTCATTCGAGAAGGCACGCCGAGCGGGGTCAAAATAACATCCACAGGCATACCGTCTTCGTCGTACGGCATATCTTCTTCAGGTAAAATAATTGAGATAACGCCTTTGTTTCCGTGGCGTCCGGCAAGCTTATCGCCCACAGACACACTGCGAAGTTGTGCTACTTCGACATGAATTCGTTTGATGATTCCCGAATCAAGATTGTCTCCTTTATCGCGCGAGAACACTTTTACCCCCACCACGCGGCCGCGTTTGCCGTGTTCCATGCGAAGCGATGTATCTTTCACATCCCGCGCTTTCTCGCCGAAGATCGAACGCAGAAGCCGCTCTTCCGGAGTAAGTTCTGCTTCTCCTTTGGGTGTAATTTTCCCAACCAAAATATCGTTCGGATGCACCTCGGCGCCAACGCGCACAATCCCGTCTTCATCCAAGTCTTTCAGTTTGCCTTCGCCAACATTGGGAATATCGTGAGTCGTAATTTCAGGACCAAGTTTAGTATCTCGCACGTTTACCACAAACTCGTCCATGTGAATGCTTGAGAATTTACTGTTTTTAACGAGGCGTTCTGAAAGAATGATCGCGTCTTCGTAGTTTGCGCCGCCCCACGCCATAAACGCAACTTTTACGTTCTGCCCGAGCGCGATCTGCCCGCCATCAGAAGACGAAGTGTCGGCAAGAATATCTCCCTTTTTTACTTTCTGGCCGCCGTCAACCGCAGGGCGTTGATGGAAGGCGGTGAAACCGTTTGTTCTTGAGTATGAAATAAGATTATATTCGTGTTCTTTGCCCTTATTGTCTTCAACGATGATTTTTCGCGCATCGACATATGAGACCACGCCATCTTCTTTTGCAATGACCACTCTTCCGGTGTCGCGTGCCGCCTTTTCTTCAATGCCTGTCGCAACGATCGGAGCTTCGGGAGCAATGCATGGCGTTGCCTGCTTCTGCATATTTGAACCCATGAGTGCTCGGTTTGCGTCGTCATGTTCGAGGAATGGGATCATCGAGGTCGCGATCGAGAATGCCTGATTGGGGGCAACGTCTATAAAGTGAACTTGATCACGGGAAACAAGAGTTGGTTTTCCCAATGCGCGCACTTCAACATTCTCGTCGGCAATGTTACCCTTCTCATCATAGCGAATCGCGGCGTGAGCAATGTTGTAACCCTCCTCTTCAAGTCCGTCCATATATACGATATCTTTCGTGATCTTCCCTTTTACCACTTTCGCGTATGGTGTTTCGATAATGCCGAAATCATTCACGCGCGCATAGGTGGCGAGACGAAGAATGAGACCGATGTTTGGACCTTCAGGTGTGTGGATCGGACAAAGTCTGCCGTAGTGGGATGGGTGAACGTCGCGAACTTCAAGACCTGCTCGTTCCCGAGTGAGGCCGCCAGGACCAAGCGCGGAGAGCGTGCGCAGGTGCTCAATCTCGGTAAGCGTGTTGTACTGCGCCATGAACTGCGAAAGTTGGTTTGTGGTAAAAAATTCTTTGATACGTGCCTGAAGCGGACGCGGACTGATGAGTTGTATCGGAAGGGTTGCATCGGAATCGATGGTGGACATTCTGTCTTGAATATTTCGCTTCATCTGCGACATTCCAACGCGCACTTTCTGTTGCATCATCTCTCCCACGGGACGCACGCGGCGCGATCCCAGGTGGTCGATATCATCCGGGAGCGCTTTGGGTGTGTGGTTGAGTGTTACAATGTGGCGAGCAATCGTTACGATATCATCCGCAGTAACCGTTCGTTTTTCGATATCGGCTTTTCCGATACTCTTACCAAATCTTCGGTTGAATTTAAAACGGCCTACTTCTGAAAGGTCGTATTTTTCCTTGCTAAATATGGAAAGAATGAATTCTTTCGCATGATCTGCGGTGGCGAGGTCTCCGTCGCGCAAACGTTTATAGATCTCGACATAAGAATCAGCCACGCTTTTTGCGGTGTCTTTTGAAAGCGAGATTTCAATCACTCTTTTTGCTTCCGGGTTGTCGTTAAACGCTTTGAGTATCGTTTCGTCGGTGGAGAGTCCTAAGACGCGAAGAAGCGAGGTAATGGGAAATTTGCGCTTCTTGTCGATACGGACATAGATCGCTCCGTCAGATTCTGATTCTATTTCAACCCACGCTCCGCGGGCAGGAATAATTTTCGCGCCAAAATAGCGCTTCCCTTTCGATTCTTGAATATTAAAGAAAATACCAAATGAGCGGGCAAGCTGCGGAACAACCACACGTTCCACTCCGTTAATAACGAACGTGCCGTGCTCGGTCATGAGCGGAAAATCAGCTACGAAAATTTCCTGCTCTTTGTCGATATTGAGCGTCTTGTTTTTGAGTTTGACGCGGGCACGGATAGGAGCTTCAAACGTCAACTTGTTCTCCTTTGCGTAATGTTCATCGTATTTGGGCTTGGAAAGCTCGAAGCCGGTGAACTCGAGTTCAAACTTTTTTTCTGAATAGTCTTTGATGGGAGAAAACTCCTTGAATACTTCTGCGAGACCTTTCTCGATGAGCCACTTGTACGATTTGACCTGTGTCTCCGTAAAGTTCGGTAGCTGTTCGAGCGGTTGTTTGTAACGTGAAAAATATTTTTTTTCTCTCATAACGCAAAAAATAAAGGCAAAAAGAAACCTTACCTTTTAATTACGAAGGCTATTAAACTAGCTTATGGTGCTAAAAATTTTTCTCAAAATTATGCAACAGCTAGGTTCTTAATTTTTGCGGCAGAAAAATGTTTTACGTTTTTCCGACCGCTGCGAACATGGCGAGAAATATGCAGAAATTCAAGAATAACTCAATCATTCAAGCGTTAGGAAGATTATACACGAGGCGCTTTTTTTGTCAAATGCGGATTAGCCGGGTGGGGATAAGTAAAAATGTCAAACGCCGAGCGTTTGACATTTTTACGCGAGATTATCAATATCGCCCAGGTCATTCACTGCAACAATTGATAGTTCCTCACGTTCAAATCCCGTTTTAAGAAACGCTCTGCCGATTCTTCCCAATCCATTGATCGCAACTTTGATTTTTGCCATGTGTTAAAAAGTTCTTATTAGTTTTAATCACTTTATTATAACAGGCAGTGAGGAAGAAATC
>Ga0209518_1003321_pt1 | contig 13874 bp, 14 predicted proteins | sample RifGroB1_FD_183993 | JGI IMG/M metagenome (GOLD analysis project Ga0209518, IMG submission 183993) | Groundwater microbial communities from Rifle, Colorado, USA - Groundwater B1 (SPAdes) (version 2) | ecosystem: Environmental > Aquatic > Deep subsurface > Groundwater | place: Rifle, Colorado... | reverse complement strand
CAGCGAAAGCTCCTTGGCCACCAGGGGAAACCCCAATTTTTTGATAATTTTACCCTGGTATTTTTCAATATTTGTCTGCCAAACATAAATCGTGGGAAAGACGGGAAGGCCTGCCATTGCCAGCTTTAAAACAGATGTAAACTTACTTCCAAGTGGGCCGATTTCACTCCATGAAGTATCTATATATTTAATCCGCCGCTCCCTAAGGTAACAGGCCAGGGTTGCCGCCACGCCCGAAAATTTATCTCCGGCCCGCCTAAAATACACCAAATCAAAATCCCCAATCGGCATATCTTCTATTTCGACGGTAATCCTTCCGGGTTCTATCTCGAAATATAAATCCGAAAATCTGGCCAATACTATCCGGATACCTTTTCCGGCAAGCCTTTGGGCAACTAGCTCGGCAAAAAGTTCTTTTTTGGGCCCTATTTTGTCAACCAAAATTAATATTTTTTTCATGATCAATCTGCCTTGACTAAAAACCCCTTGAGATCTTTCCGTCCAATTATAAGCGGTGTTCTTAATGGAACTCTGTTCGCTACGTTGGCAATCGTGCTTATTTTCCTACCCGCCAAATAAAAATTCAAACTAATGACTCTTCTTTTTTCCTTTCCCAGCGAGCTTTTATAAAACTTCGTCCATAAGACGTTGCTTTTGTTTAGAAGTCCCGATTTTTCGGCCAAATCCCTATCTATCGATGTCTTCCAGGCACCCGTATCAACCTTTGCTTCAAGAAAAACCCCGTGTCCATTTCCGGTAATGACTTTTACGTTTTCCCAAACGCTTATCGTCTTTATTCCTTCTTCTGCTTTCACCCTATCCGCAAACCGCTCGGCAAAGAGCGCTTTGGCGATTTTTACTCCGTGCTCGGCGTCTCTGACTTCCAAATCCTCAACCCGCTCAACGCGCTTTTTTAATCCGGACATGTTTGCAAGCTGTATCGTTAGACCCGGCTGGGCATTTAACTCCAAAACCATCGGCCCTTTGGTCGGATGCAAAACCATATCAACCCCCAGATAACCCATTGTTGAAGCAATTTGCGCGGAGACCGCAGTTTCCAAAATTTTGGTCCAGTCTGGAATTTTTATTCCGTGAAGTTTACGATTGGTCCCGGGTTTTAGCCTGATTTGCTCCCCATGCCAAATTGCTTTAGTGGTTATTCCCGTGGCAATGTCAACACCCACCCCAATTGCTCCCTGATGAAGATTGGCCCTGCCTCCCGATTCTTTGGTAGGCAGCCTAAGCATGGCCATGACGGGAACTTTGTTAAAAACAATAATTCTAATGTCCGGTGTTCCCCTGTAGGCGTATTTTCTAAAAGCTTTGTGGCGCCCGACGTATTCCTGAAGAAAAGCCGCATCCGGAATATTGCCCAGACTGTAGGCCCCCTCCAGAACATCGAAGACATGAAGCTTGAGGTCTTCAATCGTTACCCTTTCTCTCTGGGTGGTAATCCAGCCGTGCCCGTCGTTAGCCCTTTTTTTGACAACAATAATCCCCTCGCCGCCAAGACCGCGGGAGGGCTTAAGCGCGAAGGCGCCCGGAAGAGCCTCCCAATCAAACTCCGAAATGTCGTTTGAACGCTTAAACTTTTTATATATTTCGGGGCTGGGAATTCCAGCTTTTTTCATGACCTGTGAGGTACGAAGTTTTGAGTCGGCTATTTTTTTGCCACGAAAGGTGTTGTATTTGTAAGAATAAAGCTGGGTACGGGCATTAAGTCCCAAGATTGAGGTTAGTTTCATGACGATGAAATTATTTTCCTAAATTTCCAAAGCTCCATCAGGCGAAGTCCTGCGTATTTACCCAACAGGAAGTTGAAGATAAAAAGGGAACCAAGTAAAATTTCCGGGTTAAGAAGAGCGAACTCATGAACGGGTTTTAAGGTAAGAAAAATGAAGGAGACCAAAGCCAAGATTAATGTTTCGGTCGTTAAATTCACGGCAATTTTGGCACTTTTTCCGAGCTGAACTCTGCTAAAGTCTTCGGCCAAAAGAATTAATACCAATACCGGAAAAATCGAAATATTGGAAAGACTTGAATTATTTATAACCGGAGCTAAAAATAATATCCCCAGCACCGATACCGCCACCCACCAAAGAAGAAGCGCCATCCTTGGTAAGTACTGAAGTTTGATTTTCAGGCGTCTAAGGGAGAATCTGACAAGCATCGAAATGGTGACGATGACCAGAAAAAGCCCGATGCCGACAACCGGTCCGATGGCTACAAAAGTTACCGCCAATGCCGCCGGCAAAAAAATTCCAAAACCCCTAATTCCGATAATGTGTCTGGCAGCGGCAATAACCGAAGCAACAACCGGAAGAAGCAGCAAAAGAACGATGGTATTGGCCGGGACTCCGGCGTCAACCGCCGAGCGAATTGCGTATTTAATTGGATTTAACGGCCAAACGGGGCCCAATTTTTGCTCCTCAAGCAGTTTTTCCAAGGGCCCCAGGGTTTCTTCGGTTTTTTGGGTTATATCAGGCCTTGGGGTAGGCTCGGCTGTTGGGCTGGGTATGGCACTCGCAGTGGCCGTCGGCGAGGGCGAAGGTGTCTTAGCCAACAAAGAAACCGGTTTTATCAAAAAGCCTCCCAAAACCAATAAAAATATAAGAAAAAGTTTACGCATGGGATAAATTAGTCGGCAGCGCATATTATACAATTTTTGCCCTGTCAAAGTATAATCTCTCCAAAAATCTATAGGCCTTTATATATGTTAAACTTACAAACAACTTCAGTACCATGATGTTTTTTACCTAATAAGGTGTTAAGAAGCTCATTTTTTGTTTCACCATTAATAATAATTGAAGTGATATCCTTCTTAGCCAAAACTAAAGATTCTAAAACCTTGTGAGCCATGCCACCGGTAACATCTGTTGATTTTGAGCCACCTAAAGCTTTTTTTATTCGGGGAAAATTTTTCGAGGTGATTTCGGCAATTGTTTTTCCCCTTTCGTCATATACCCCATCTGTATCTCCGCACTGGATAACTTTCACTTTTGAGTAATTTTTAGATAGCTTTTTGGCTAAGATGTCAAGAGTCTTTTCGCCAGAATAGATAGTAAAGCCTTTCTTGAAATCAAAAATCACATCTCCATAAACAATGGGAACTAAATTTAACTCCAAAGCTCTTTTAATCGGCTTTATAAAAACATCCTCAAGCTTATCCGAACTGGAATAAATAAAACTAACCGGAGAAAAACTAAAGACATTCATACCCACCCCAAGAAACTCTTTTAAAACAATCCTATTTATATCTACCGCTACGTTGGACACTTGACAAAGCCCTTTAGTGCTATTTTTATTTATTAAACCCAATTGAGTTTGATATTTCGATGCAAGCGTGTGGCCGAAAGAACCGCTTCCATGGCCCAAAATCAAATCAGTATCAGGCAATAATTTCTTCGCCCCTTTGATTTCAAGAGCCAGTCTTTTGATAATTTTAGGCTTGGCCGTAAACGGCTTTGTTTTATCAGTAATAACACTTCCACCGAGTTTAATTAAAATAAGTTTCTTCATATAATTCTTGCTCCGTTAGAAGGTCTATTGAAAATCGTAAACAACACTTCCGACAAAAACCCAAGATTCCGGCGGACTCTAGGCCCATCTTCTTCTAAACATATAACATGGACATTAGAACCGGCATCCATCGTAAAATAGGCACGAATTCCTTTTTCCCTCATCTTAAAAACCGCCTCCATAACTTCAAGGGTGCCTTTATTCCAATAAAAAATTGGTGGCTTTGAGGTCATGGCCGTTACATGTAAGCTTATTGCCTCCTCCTCGAGTAACCTACCAAATTCCTTAAATTGCCGCTCTAGAAGTGTCCTTCTTAATCTGGAGATTCTTTCCTTAAGCTCAAGTAGTCTTGTTTTAAAATACGGGCTAGTGACAGCTGCCTGATGTCCTTCGGTAGAACTTGCTTTTTTCTTTCCTTTATCAACCACGGCCACAATATCGACCAGATTCCAATAATCAGGCTTTGCCAATTGAACAGCATAAGAGGTCTTGTTATCTTTTCCTTTTTTCCATTCTGCAAAACCATCTACAACCGAGCGACAGGCCGAACCGGAACCTAAACGGGCAAGGGTTGACAACTCTCTTTGGGAAAGTTTAAGGCCAATCGCTTTACTCCCAGCCAGAGCCAAAGCGGAAAAGGCTGAAGCTGAAGAAGCAATCCCGGCATCTGAAGGAAAATTGTTCTTCGAAACAACCTTGGCAAAGAGTCTCTTTTTGGCTTTCTTTCGAATTAGATCAAGAATTTTTACCACCCTTGTCTTTTTCTCCCCTTCAACTTCTTTACTATCAATAAAAATCCTGTCTTTATTAAATCGAGGGTCAAACTCAACTTCTGTGGTTGTATGACAACCGCTTAAATTCATAGAGATCGAATTATTAAAAGGAAGATTGATCTTTGGGTCCTTTTTGCCCCAGTATTTAATAAAGGCAATATTGGCAGGCGAAACTGCGGCGGCTTTATATTTCTTTTTCAACCCTGACTCCCTCCTCTCCCAATCTTACAGAAAGAATATCCAGGTTTCTATCTTCTGCAAATTTAATAATCTTTTCTTCGTCTGGATGACGAATTAAAATCATACCCGATCCGTCCTTTTTACCCCCTGCTCCCGTGATTTTTGCCCCGGCTCCAATTCTTTCGAACACTCTAATTATTTTTCTTGCCTTTTGAGAAACAACACCCAACTGTTCTAAATATCTTTCGTTTTCTTTAAAAATGCCAACCAGCGAAGATTTTTCTTCTTCCAAGATATACCTTAAAAGGGATTTGGTCGTGTTTGCTATTGCTTCTAACAATTTCTTGACTCCCTCCGGGTTCTTTTTATATCTTTCTGCCACCAAAGACACCATCTCACCCGTTGTCTCAATTGGTTTCCCTGTATTTACCAAAAAGATTCTCCCCAATCTCCTTTTAGGTTTAACCGGAAAGAAGATTTTGAAATTTTCAGCTTCTTTTCTATACCACAAAAATCCTCCATAGGTAGCGATTGTGTTATCGCCTCCGCTGGGATTGCCGTGCTGTTTTTTCTCAATCTCATAACCAATCTCGTTAATCTTTTTTAAATCCCAAGGTAGCCGGGTAAGTTTATAAAAGGCTCCGACTAAAGCAACTGAGAGGGCGGCCGATGAGCCCATGCCAGACCCGATTGGAAGGCGAGAATCTATCTTTATTCTTAAAGCGCCGGGGTTAATTCCGGTAAGCCCTATCGTTCTTTTTAGTGCGTATTTAAGAAGACCGCTTTTGGGAAGAGATATCGGTTTTACTCTTTTACCAGCTTTATCAAGTTCAATCGAAATTCTTTTGTCAACGGCAGCCAGGATGGCCGGATATCCGTAGACAACGGCGTGTTCTCCAGAAAGGATTACCTTACCAGGAGCAGAAACTTTAACCATTCGCGGCTTCATCACCTTTCAACGTTGTATCTATAATTGAAAGGAGTTTATCCAAATCTTTCTCGTCCAAAACTACTGACCCATCCGCTAACTTACCCCACCATTCCCTTCTTTCATCAGACTCCGGCAACAATGTCGATCTAGGTACAAAGACAGGCCTTTCGGCTGTTCCTATGTTTATAAGATGATCATTTACGCTCATGTTATTTGCCCTCTCTTTTTTCGTAGGCAATAAACTCCTGCATTGTAGCCAAATGTTCCTCTGGCTTCAAGTCCCCATCTTCGTTGCCCAGAGATTGCCCGTGCCTGACCAAATAAACTTTCATTGGAGAATTGTAACACGGTTATTCGGTCTTTTCCTGCATGCCCAGAAGCCAGAGGACGGCTTCCTTTTTGTATCGACGGTCGCCTCGGGAGTTAATCCTAATCGCCGGCAGCTTTCCCCTTTTTCCCCATCTTTTGATGGTCAAGGGAGAGACCCTAAGAAGCTCGGATACTTCACGCACGGTGAGTAAGTCGGGAAGGTCTTCTAGTCTGACTCTCTTTTTTGGCTTCTCGTCCATATTTAATCCAATTTGACTTTATTTGATGTAGTCCCAAGCCTGTCGAGGGACTTTCTTAATCACAAGATATCAAAGGGGTTCAGGGGTGTCAAGGGGTATTTAGCTTGTAAAAAAAGACTCTTAAGGGAAAAATTGGGAAAGCGGTCAAAACCCTCCTAAGCCTCCAGGGTTCAATGATTAACCTCCAGACCCACTCAAGGCCGAAATCTTCCATCCAGGCAGGTGGAAGTTTGGCATCGCCGGAAAAATACCTGAAAGTGCCGCCGACGACCATTGCCCCCCCCACGTCGAGCGAGACAAGCCACCTCATGAGCCATTTTTCCTGCTTAGAAGCGCCAAAACCGACAAAAAGGATGTCTGGTTTAAATTCGTTGATCTCCCTTAGGACGTTCTTTTCGATTTCTTTATCGTTTTCTCTCTTGGGTCTGGCGCAGGCATCAAGTATCGGCCCTTGAGAAAAGGCAATTCTCACCCGTTTGAAGCTTCTTCTAAGTTTCTCGCCGGCGCCCCTTGCTTCCCCTTTTTCTCCTCCCAGGAAAAACACCCGCCAGCCCTTTTTGTTGGCTAATTTAAGAAGTTCCAGAAAAAGCTTCCTCCCTTTAATCGTGGGTAGGACTTCTTGGACCCAGCTTCTGGCCAAAAACGTCGCCAGACCCACCCAAAGCCCCTGAAAAAAACAAACGGGAGCCCTGAATAAGACGTTTCTAGGTGCGGGAAGGCTCAAAAATCTGGCGGCCTGCGACAAGCCGATGCCGTCCGGGATGGCCAGACTGGCTTTATTGATAGCCTCAGCCAAGTTTTTATCCCCCTTGGCCGCCAGGATGATCTCCGGATTGGGAGTCACAATGCTAAACTTTCGGTTTCTTCCCAGGCTATCGCGCACAAAAGCTAGCACTCTGCTAAGCGAAGTGCTATTTAGACCAATGTTAAATATCCGCCCGTATTTACGGCTCGATTTTAATGTGTTCCAATCAATTTTTGCCATTTTACTTTCGACTTATAACAGCATTCAAGAACACTCCGCAATTCATTGCGGAGATGAATTGAACGCTTGATATGTCATTCTCCTTTAGGAGGATGTCATAGGATTTAAAATTGACAAAAAAAGCTTTTTTCAAAAAAATTTTCTAACCTATAGATAGTTTTAGGTAATCTTTTTCATTCGAGTCTTTGAATTTTCGAGTGAGACTGATTGGTGAAAAATCAAACATCACTACAAGTCAACTTTTTAGCTTTCTATAAATTCTTAATTTAACGCTTTGTATAACAAATCTGCTCGTTTTCTATGCTCAGATTGTCGTTATTTATCCTCAATCTATCCTCAAAAGAATCCACTCTACCGCCCCACATTATCGGCTTTTCCTATCTTGACTATTTTCCTTAACTGTTTCGGTTTGCTAGACTAAGCATCACTCGTTTTTTTGGAATTTTGACCCTTAGAGACCGATTTTCTAACACCCTATAATAGTATTATCCTCTTGTCGTTACCGACCTTTTCCAGAACTCAATGTTCTCCATCACCAAGCCCGTGCCCCTGACAACACAAAGCAGAGGCTCTTCCGCAACGTGTGCAGGCACACCGGTCTCTTCGGTCATCAGCTTGTCAAAATTCCTCAATAGGCTACATCCTCCACTCATCACAATGCCTTTATCGATGATATCGGCGGCCAGCTCGGGCGGGGTGTCCTCAAGCACCGCCTTGACCGTACCGATTATTGTCAGCAGTATCGGTCGTATCGCTTCAGTAATCTCTGTGGAAACCACGGTTAGGCTCCGCGGTAGGCCGAAGACGAGGTCACGGCCGGATATCTCCAGTTTCTCTTCTTTTGCCAAGGAAGTGGCCGAACCTATTTTTATCTTGATATCCTCAGCCGTCTGGTCACCGACGATAAGATTGTGTTTCTTTTTCAAATAATTTTGGATGGCTTCGTCAATCTTATTGCCGGCCACCCGCACGGATTTATGGCCCACAACCCCTCCCAGCGAAATCACGGCCGCTTCCGCCGCACCCCCGCCGATATCGACAATCATGTGCCCGGAAGGTGCCGAAACCGGGATACCGGCACCAATGGCGGCGGCCAAAGGCTCGTCAATCAGGTAGGCATGGGCGGCGCCGGCCGAGAGTGTCGCATCAAGCGCCGCCCGCCTCTCAACCTGAGTACAGCCTGCCGGCACGCAAATCATGACATCCGGTTTAATAAATTGAAACCTGCCGACAACCTTGCCGATAAAATAGCGAAGCATGGCCTCGGTCACCTGATAGTCGGCAATGACGCCTTCCCGCATCGGACGAGAGGCAATCAAAGATTCCGGAGTCCGGCCAAGCATTTTTTTGGCGTCTTCCCCCACGGCCACGACCTTGTTGTCTTCCGAAGAAATGGCGACCACCGTCGGCTCATTGGCGAGTAGTCCCGCACCCGCCACCCAAACAAGGGTATTGGCGGTCCCTAAATCGATGGCGATGTTTTTTCTAAACATGAATTGATATCTTTAGATGCTTTATGATGTTCTACCCCTTTTGCTCTCCTCCGCATTATATTGACTTAACCGATTTCCTACAAGAGGTTTCTTGGGGTATAATTGGGCCATGACCAGGTTGCGGGTCCTTTTGGCTCTTTTGACCTTATTGGTTGTCGGCAGCCTCGGCCTTTTTTTGTCTCTTTATGCCCGCGGCTATCGATTCGATGGGCAAACATTAAGATTCAAGCCGAGCGGTCTTCTGGTCGTTAAGTCCGATCCTAGCGGAGCCCAAGTTTTTGTCAACGGTGAGCTCTCAACCGCAACGGACACAACTCTTTCCCTGGCTCCGGGAACATATGACGTTTCAATTAGAAAAGAGGGTTTCCACTCCTGGAACAAAAGGCTGCTTATCGAAAAAGAAGTCGTCACGGAAGCCATTGCCAGCTTGTTTAGGGTGGCTCCTTCCCTTTCTTCGGTGACCTTCTCCGGGGCAGTCAGTCCGGTTCTATCTCCGGACGGAACCAGGATCGCCTACGTGACTGCCCCTTCAAGGGAGGATAGTCAAAAGGGCGGCCTCTGGGTAATCGAAACGGTCAATCTTCCCATTGGTTTTGCCAGAGACCCAAGACGAGTCACCGATGGAGATTTAATCTCCTCGACTTCGCTCGGGACGGTTTGGCAGTTTTCTCCGGATGGAAGGGAAATTCTCGTCAGTCTCGGGGCTAGCGTCTTTTTACTCGATTCCTCAACCTTTACGCCCCAAGCAAAACGGGTAAACGTGGCGGCCAGGAAAGAAATAATTCTGGCTGAATGGGAAGAAGAGAGAGGTACTCGCCTTTCCTCCCAGATTAAAATCCTGCCGGATGAGCTCATCGACGTTTTGCAAAGAAAGGTAAGCTCAATCGTCTTTTCCCCGGACGAAACAAAAATTCTCTATACTGCCTCCGGTTCGGCCACCATCAGGGAAAATCTAATTAAGTCCCTTCCCGGCTCTTCCAGCCAAAAACAGGAACGGGATATCAAAGAGGGTCATACCTATATTTATGACATCAAAGAGGATAGAAATTTTCTTATCGACGAAGGCCCGGAGGCGGCCAGACGCTTCTCTTGGTTCCCGACTTCAAAACATCTGGTTCTTTCTGAAGCCGGAAAAATCACCATCATTGACTACGACGGAACAAACCGACAGCTTGTTTATTCAGGCTCCTACGTCTCTCCCCACGCCTATCCCTTCGGTTCAACATCAAGGCTACTGATACTGACCAGTCTGGGAGCCGAGACCACTCCTAACCTCTATTCGTTGACGCTAAAATGACGTCCGTCTTACGAGGCTGCGCTACCCTCGCTTGCGCTCGGGCGGCGGCTCATCCCCAAGTTTGGAAGCTTGGGGTATTCGCCTTGCAGCCGATGTAATAAAACAATTTCTGGTATAATAGGGGGCTAAAAGCCCCTGTAGTTCAACGGAAAGAACGGGCGCGTCCTAAGCGCTAAATGTCAGTTCAATTCTGGCCAGGGGCACAAAAAATACCGGGGTGTAGGTCATCGGTAGACCGCTCGATTCGGGTTCGAGAGGCACTGGGTTCAATTCCCAGCACCCCGACCAACAAAGACATTTTGAAAATTGGGAAGGATTGGATTGCTCGCTCGCCCGTTCGCACACAACATATTATTTCTCCCGAATATTTTGACTGAAAAAGTATTTCGTAGTATTATTACAATGGTACTACTATAAATAAACTATGTCAAAGCAAGAATATCCGCTATCAAAAAATCTTAAGAAGCTACGAGAGAAAAAGAGACTTTCGCAAGATCGTCTCGCCAAGCTCGCCGATGTTGCCAACAACACGATTATTAAAATTGAGCAGGGCGAGAATATAAACCCAACGCTTGCTACACTAAAGAAAATTGCGGAAGCCCTCGGGGTTAGTTTGGATGAATTAACCGGTTATCAATTACGGGGTAAATAAAAGTCTAACCAATTAAGGAATTAAAGATTATGATTGCAGTTAAAGACGAAGGAATAATTTTAGAAAAAACAAATCTGGAATTCGAAAATAAGGCTGTACTAAACCCTGCCTGCATCCAGGTGGATGACATTACCCACATGTTTTATCGGGCAGTTAACCACAATGATGTTTCTTCCATAGGCTACTGCCAGCTGAAAGATAATAAAGTTGTAAAAAGACTTAAAGAGCCGGTTCTCTTTCCCGAATATGATTATGAGAAAAAGGGCGTAGAAGATCCCAGAATTACTCTTTTAGAAGGAATATACTACCTCCTCTACACCGCCTATGACGGTAAAAACGCTCTTATTGCCTATGCTACGAGTCGCGATCTTGTCCATTTCGCCAAACAGGGTCTTATCTCGCCAAAAATTTCTTACGATGAAGCCGAGGACCTTTTTCGCGGGTCAAAAGTGGAAGAGAGATATACTATTTTTGAGAAGTTATACAAAGAAAGAGAGGGCAAGGGTATCTTACTATTTGAAAAAGACGCCTCCCTCTTTCCCCAAAAATTCGGTAGTAAATTTGCTCTTCTCCACCGAATCTTACCCGGAATGCAAATTATTTACTTTAACAATTTCTCCGACTTGACTCTCGACCGCTGGCGCGATTATTTCAAGAATTTAGGTGATTTTATTGTGCTTGATCCTCTCTTTTGGTTTGAAAACCGCAATATTGGCGGTGGTTGTCCCCCTCTTGAAACAGAGGACGGATGGCTCATTATCTATCATGCGGTGCAGGATTCTCCCTTTGGAAAAATCTATCACGGCTGCGCTGCCCTGCTTGATCTCAAAAATCCCCTAAAAGTTTTGGGGCGATTAAAAGAACCTCTGTTTTCCCCAAAGGCTCCCTGGGAAAAAAGTGGCGTTACAAGTAATGTTGTCTTTCCTACCGGAGCAGTAGTAAGAGATAAAAGACTTTATATTTATTACGGTGCCGCCGACAAGTTAATCGCCGCGAAATCTGTTGACCTCACGGAGCTCACCACTGAACTCAAGAAACCCCCCAAAAAACTATGAGCACTGACCAGCAAAACAAATCTTGGATCGTCTGTCTCTCCACCTTCCCGCCACGACAGTGTGGTATAGCTACCTTTACCGCCGACCTTACCAATGCTATTGATCAAATGTTTGGACCGCCAGTTAAGTCAAAGATTGTCGCCATGAATCTTATTGAAGTAAGTCATTTCCCCTATCCTGACAAAGTAATTCTCCAGATAAGCCAGCCTCGTGAAGAGGACTATGTTAACGCTGCCAACAAGCTCAACCAGCTCAAAGAGGTAAAGCTTGTCAATATTCAACATGAATTCGGTATCTTCGGAGGGGAATACGGTTCACACCTGCTTCTATTTCTGAAAAAACTTCAAAAACCGGTTGTTACCACATTTCACACCGTTCTTCCCGCTCCAAATGAAAGAATGCTCAACATCGTTCAAGCCATAATGAAACATTCGAAAGGAATAATCGTCATGACTCACTCTTCAAAGGAAATTCTCAAGAAAGATTATGGGTTAGATCCTGATCGAATTCAAGTTATTCCTCATGGAATCCATAATGTTCCCTATAGAACCAGTGAACACGCCAAGTCTGTCCTTGGTTTTTCCGATAAACTAATCCTTTCAACCTTTGGATTACTTAGTCCCGGCAAGGGGATTGAGTATGTAATCGAGGCCTTGCCAAAGGTAGTCGCCAAGTTTCCTAATGTTCAGTTCCTTGTTATTGGCGTCACTCATCCTGTTGTTCTGGAACAGGCAGGTGAAAGCTACCGTAATTTTCTTATCAAAAAAGTTTATGAACTTAATCTTGCTAACCACATTTCTTTTTATAATACCTATCTTGATCTAAATGACCTCTTTAGATTTTTAAAGGCTACTGATGTCTATCTTTCCCCCTCCTTAAATCCAAACCAGACTGTCTCCGGCACTTTATCTTACGCCCTAGGCAGCGGTCGTCCGGTTATATCCACAGCCTTTGCCCAAGCCAAACAAGACGTCACGAGTGAGGTCGGCATATTAATTGACTTCAAAAACCCGCAGGCTTTCACCGATGCCATTATTAAATTATTAAGCAACGATCAATTACGCTTGCAGATGGGTAAAAACGCCTATTTCCGCACCAGGTATATGGCTTGGGAAAATGTTGCCCTTTCCTACCTAAAATATTTCTCGCAATTTGTGCCGGAACTAAGCCTTGGGCAAAGAAAACTTCCACCTATAAAGCTTACACATTTGACTAAATTGACTGACAATTTCGGTATTATTCAGTTTGCCAAACTGACCGAACCGGATCTTTCTTCCGGATACACCCTAGACGATAATGCCCGGGCTTTAGTCGTTACCACCCTGCATTATAAAAAATTTAAGGCCCGTTCTTCTTTAAAGCTTGTCTCCATATACTTAAACTTTCTTTATCGAGTAGCCAAACCCGATGGTTATTTCGATAACTATATCAATGCCAACCGCGTTATTGACGAACAGAAAAATCTCCAGGAAAATTTAGAAGATGCCGACGCTAGGGGTCTATATGCTCTCGCCCAGGTTTCAACTACCAAGCAAATCCCCAAACGCATAAGACATCAAACCCGTTTCTTCTTTGAGACTAGTTTCCGGAGAAACATTGCTTTCTCCTCGCCCCGCGCTATCGCTTTTTACATTAAGGCTCTCGATTGTTTACTTTCTAAATGGAAAGAATCCAAAACTCTCACTGTATTAACGTCCTACTGTGAACAACTCATGGTTCTGTATGAAAAGAGTTACTCGCCGGACTGGGAGTGGTTTGAGCCTTATTTAACATATTCAAATGCTGTTTTACCAGAAGCACTCCTCCTTGGATACAAAATAACCGGAGAGAAAAGATATCTCAAAGTGGCTGAAAAAACCCTCAACTTCTTAATTAAACATACCTTTAAGGACGATATGTACAGTCCCATCGGCCAAAGCGGTTGGTTTCCCAAGGAAGGGACAAGACAGTATTTTGACCAGCAGCCCGAGGACACCGCTGCCACCGTAGAAGCTCTCAATGTAATGTTTCAGATAACAAACAGGAAGCATTACAAGGAATTAGCGAACATCGCATTTAACTGGTTCTTGGGGGATAATGTGCTTGGGCAGGTTGTATATGATCGAGTTACTGGAGGGTGCCATGATGGGATTGGGGAAAAATTTATTAATCTCAACCAGGGTGCCGAATCTACAATTTCTTACCTTTTGGCCCGTCTCTCTTTCGAGAACTAAATCCAGCATTTCCTGTTTCTGCCGCGCGAAGCGCGGCAATCAGGGATTTTGTTCAAAAAAGGTTCGAGCGGCGTTCAGTAATTGCGACTTAAATGATTGGAGGGCTATTGACTATTAGTACTAAATTCGGTACTATCAATGACAGTATGAACATTTCAAACACAATTTCTGCTAGTAAAGCAAGAAACAATTTCTATACTCTGATTG
>Ga0209518_1003320_pt1 | contig 13874 bp, 9 predicted proteins | sample RifGroB1_FD_183993 | JGI IMG/M metagenome (GOLD analysis project Ga0209518, IMG submission 183993) | Groundwater microbial communities from Rifle, Colorado, USA - Groundwater B1 (SPAdes) (version 2) | ecosystem: Environmental > Aquatic > Deep subsurface > Groundwater | place: Rifle, Colorado... | reverse complement strand
ATGGTTTGAGGAATATTGAACTTCTTAAGGTATTGAACACCAAGCTCCACATGATTGCCCTCTCCTTCAATTATCTTGCCGATATCGTGAAGCAAACAACCCATTCTAACGATATCTACATTGGCACCAATTTCATTGGCTATTTTGATTCCAATTCTTGTCTCTTCTAAAGTATGACTGATCATGTTTTGACCATAGGAGGTGCGGAATTTGAAACGGCCAAGCATGGTAATGATCTCTCGATTCATGTTGTAAACACCGACAGCGTGGCAAAGCTTCTGGCCTTCCAGGAACATTATCTGTTCGACGTCTCTCTTTGATCTCTCAAAGTATTCTTCGATACGAGCCGGGTGAATACGACCGTCTTTGATTAAATGAATTAAAGTGAGACGGGCAATTTCTCGACGGACAGGATCAAAACTACTCAACTTGACTTCATCGGGACCGTCGTCCATAGAGACATCACATCCTGATACTTTTTCGAAAATCCGAATATTGCGACCGTCTTTACCGATAATTCGACCTTTGGTTTCTTCATCAGGAATTGGAACAGTAGAGATCGTATACTCGGCGACATAGTCTGTGGCACCGGCCTTCATGGCATCGACAAGTATTTCCCTGGCGAGATCCTCTGCCTCGATCTTGGCTTTTTCCTCGGCTTCTTTTATGGCTCTTGTTGCTTCAACGGCAGAACGTTTCTCAACTTGTGCAATAAGCTCCTTCTTGGCTTGTTCGGTGGTTAATGAGGCAATTTTTTCGAGCTTTTCAACCATTGAATCGGCTTGAGAAACAATTTTTGCCTTCAGCTCTTCAATTTGAGTTGTCTGGAGATCCAGATTTGTTTTCTCCCGTTTTAATTGTTCTTCAATGGTGGCAGTACTTTGTTGCTTTTGAGCCAGGTTTTTGGCTCTAACCTCGATTTCCTCCAGCTGAATTCGAGCATCCTTGATGGCTTGGTCTTTTATTTTGAAGGCCTCGTCTTTGGCGGAGATAATTATTTCTCTGGCCTGAGACTGAGCTGTAGCTTGGGCGGCGGCGATAATAGCAGCCGTATCGACTGTAGGAGTGGAGACGACGGGGACAGAGACCGTTGGCGGTGCTGCCTTTGCGGGCGATTCATGAATCGCCCCTACAGGAGCTGAAGAGACTGACTTGCTTTTTTCGGAGCCTGAAAGATTCTTGAAAATGTTTGAACGGAAAATTGAGAGTATAGACATGGTTTAGACAAAAATATATTAATAAACCTGCCTGCCGGCAGGCAGGCCTAATCTATGGAAGGCAAACAAACACGCAAAATCAGCCGCTTAGCAACTTGCCTGTAAACAGGCTTTTTTGAAGAAGATCTTGGTATTATGATTGAGATCGAACATTGCGTAATTTTGAGTGACTAGCATGATTAGTATCTGTATTTTAGTCTTCTAAATAGCCCCCGTCAAATGCACTTTTAATGGCACGGTCGGAATAGCCTCGTTGGTAGAGCTTGGAGATCAGTTTCCGGTGGTCAAGAAGGGGAAATTTTTGAAGATACTGCCTGATGGAGGCTATTTCAGCTTCCAAGGACGCACTGGAGGAGAGAGCTTCAGTAACTGCTTCCCGCGATAATCCCAAGAATTTGAGCTTGAGGGAAATAATCCTAGGGCCATAATGCTTGGACAACTGGCGTCTGACAAAGGCTTCGGAGAGATATTGGTCGTTTAGATAGCCACTCTTAGCCAGATCGTCCAGAATTGAATTTATTGTCGAGTCCGAATTGGATAAATTCAGTTTTTCTGCCCGAAGAAACAGTTTTTCTCGTAATTTGAACCTAAAATACGTCCGTCGACTGAGTATGTTGGCGGCGTATTTTAATAGACTACTTCTGATCTCACTTTTCTGGCTGGATTCCGGCATTGACCTTTTCCATGACTTGTTGCTTAATCTTCTCGATTACCTGAGGACGCTCGGCCAAAGCAGTCTTCGCTGACTCCCGTCCTTGGGCCAGTGTCTCACCATCGTACTTAATGAACGAACCGGCTTTTTCCAGGACGTTATATGCGATGGCGGTGTCGATGAGGTCGCCTAGTTTACTGATACCTCCGACGTTAAGAACATCGAATTCGGCAGTTCTAAAAGGCGAAGCGACTTTGTTCTTCACTACTTTGGCACGGTGACGGGAACCGATTATCTCATCTCCTTCCTGAATATTGCCAATTTTGCGCATATCGATGCGGATCGAAGCATAAAACTTGAGGGCCTTCCCGCCGGTAGTGACCTCGGGGTTACCAAACATGACACCGATTTTTTCACGGAGCTGATTGGTAAAAATAACGATGCACTTGCTCTTGGAAATGGCTCCGGTAATCTTTCTAAGGGCTTGGCTCATGAGTCTGGCCTGTAGACCCATGGAAGAATCCCCCATTTCCCCCTCGATCTCGGACTTGGGAACCAGGGCTGCGACAGAATCAATAACAACAACATCCACTCCACCGGAACGTATCAGAGTTTCGGCAATCTCTAGTGCCTGTTCACCATTGTCCGGCTGTGACAATAGGAGGCTGTCCAAATCAACTCCTATAGACTTGGCACGGCTAGGATCGACTGCGTGCTCGGCGTCAATAAAAGCGGCGATACCACCCGCTTTTTGAGCTTCGGCGATGACATGGAGGGCTAAGGTGGTCTTACCTGAAGCTTCAGGACCATAGATCTCGATAATTCTGCCTTTGGGGAAACCCCCCACTCCCAGAGCTAAGTCCAAACTAATTGAGCCGGTAGAGATTACCGGTATCTTTTCGTCGACACGATCGGAACCCATATGCATGATAGCTCCTTCACCAAACTGTTTGGTAATTTGCTGCATAGCAATTTTGACAGCAGTGAGACGAGCGTTGTTGTCTGCCGGCTTGGCAACAGACTTTTCTTCTTTAACTTTTTTGGATTTCTTTGGCATTTCCTTCGGGTATTTATTAATCTAAAGTCATTATATATATTTGGGTTATTTTCGCAATATGGATTTTTATTTTGTGGAGTGAGACCTGATCGTGAAATACACGATATCTTCGACCTACGGCAGGCAGGTTGCCTGACTCCTCGCAATGACGAGCTTAGTGATAAAATAGACAGGTTCGTTTCGGGGTGTAGTATCGGGGTATAGTATAACGGCAGTATGCGCGCATGGGGTGCGCGCGATCTCAGTTCAATTCTGAGTACCCCGACCAATCTCAAAAAACCCGCCATTTGGCGGGTTTTTTGAGATTTAGCGAGCGACCACCGGCGGTCCAATTGGTGTGGGAGTAACTTTTGTGGACTGAGTAACGATAGATAGGGGTAGTGATTTCGAACTGGATCCGCCTCGATTATCACTGACATAGACCTTTATATTGAAAAGTCCAGACTGGATAGGAGTTCCGGAGATGTAACAGGTGATTTTGCCCCCACCGACAGGAACTCCACAAGGACCGGTATTCAACCCAAAAGGTAAACCAGATATCGTCATGGTTAAAGCATCGCCGGTGTCGATATCAGAGGCATCCACACTTGCAGTGTATGATTTATTTACATAACCGGAAGGCAATGAAGTGGTGATGATTTTGGGTGGCTGATTGTCTGAAGAAGTAGGTGTGGGGGTCTTTGTAGGAGTAGGGGTTCTTGTTGGAGTTGGGGTGTAACTAGAAAGTTTTGAAGCATAAAAATATGGCTCCTTCAAGGTTCCGGTCGCCACCACCTGCTGGCCAACTAATGGTTCCGCCAGATCTTTGTCTATGACTAAAGCCGTGCAGAGACCGCCTTTCTTGAGAAGTCTGTAGGGAGAGAGTGGTTTAACCGCCGGTGTAGCTCCAGGACATTCGGTGAGATTGGCGGTCCATCTGGCTTTTGGTTTGGGACAACAATAGGTCTTACCGCCACAAGTTTCAACTTTCCCGGCCTGGTTGCAAACACTATCAATGGAGATACCATTAGAAGCCATGGGGTTGCAATCATGAAGCACATTATCCGAACCGGGGCACTGCTGGACGCATTTACTGCATAAGGAGGAGCTAGTGGATCTAATAAGCTGACCGACCAGAACTGTACCACTTGATGCTCGGCTTTGATCGCTGAAATTTCTTTTTTGGAGAAGAAGGGCAACACTAAAAATGACAACTAGACTAATTAACAGCCATAGTGCGGAGACAATGGTTTTTTGTTTTTTCATGGGAGCCATAATTGATAATTTTCCCGATTTAAATACCAGAATTAATTATAGATATTAATAATTATTTTACAAGTGATACGAACAACGATAAGTGGCAAAGTACCCTAGGTTTTTACTTCTCTGGAAGGTAGGAGAGGACAGTTGAGTACTTTAGAGGTCAGGTCTTATAGAGTAGCTGGCTGACCATAGTCGAAAATTTTTATAGGAATTTGTTCTTGACTGATTAGGGTACTGCCAGAGAAGTTTAACTTGACTACTAGACCTGTCCTGGTTTCTTCTGACCACATTTGATCGAAAACTAAATTTCCCAGAGAATAGTAAATGGGTTTACCCAAATAGGTTTCTACTTCCTGGACCCAGTGCGGGTGGTGGCCGATGACGACATCGGCACCAGAATCAACGGCTAGATGAGCGAGTTCCACCTGATGAAGTGACCGATGACTATATTCATTGCCCCAGTGGAAAGTAGCGATAACCAAATCGGAATCTTTTTTTGCGGCAGATATTTGAGCTCTAATATTGTCTGGAGTGGCGGTCGCAATTTCTTGGGAAACGGAGGCAATGTCGGTAAAGCCCAAGAAAGTGATTTTGGTATTTTTGAGAGTGAATGTCGATTTTTGCGGATCGACGCGGGGGTCGTTTGTCGGGCGGACGCGGGGGTCCGCCCCTACGAAAGCAATGTTGTTATTATTTAATATGGCGATGGTTTCATCTATGCCCTCCTGGCCTTGATTGAAAATGTGATTATTGGCGATATTAACAACATCGATGCCGGCCGTAACCAAACCTTCGACTGATCGAGGATCGGCGCAAAAAACCATACCACCATCGGTCGGTCGGCAACCAGAACGGAAAGGCGACTCGAGATTGATAATAGATAAGTCCGCAGAAGAAAGAAGAGCTGATATTTTTTGGAATGGCCATAAGAAATCTTGGTACTTTATCATTCTGGTATTGACGGAGCGACCAAGCATGACGTCACCGCCGAAGAGGAGAGTGAAGGAATTTCCAGAGGGGATGGATCTCCCCCTTCGGGGACCAACGGCCCTATCAAGTCCGGGATGACGAATGGTCGATGATGAACTACTGCCGCCGGAGATCAAAAAATATGAAGTGACGTTCATTGGTTGGTTATTGAAAACCGATGAGTCACTGTGGGCTAGAATGTTCGGTTTGGTTTTTTCCGAGTCTAGAATTTTGAGAATGGCGACCAAAGAAACCGGAGAGTCGAGATACTCGGATGAAAGTTTGAGAAGTTCCGGATAGTTAAAGGTCAATAGTAACTTCTCGGTGACAGCGTCTTTTTTGGTCGATTCACTTTTGGACAGACCATGGGAAAAGTCTATTGAGCCTAAGATAACGGTTTTTGTAGAAAGTGAAACTAATTTTTGAGTAAAATTATTTAACAATATTGGATCGAGGTCATTTTTAAGGGCAAAAGGAACAATTTTTGTATTCGGGAGATAATATTTGATGAAGGGAACCAATCCGGCAAGACCATGTTCTATAGCCACAGCCGAGTCATCCAAACAGATGGTTTTGGTGTCCAGAAAATCATTCAATAGATATTGATCGACTAGGACCTGACCAAATGGGGTATCCCAATTATTTTTGGAGGAAACTATAGCGCACTGTCCGGTGTTGGCATGATTGGGAGATAAAAGAACAATAGTTTTGGGTGGAGGTGTTTTTAAAAGCGACAAGCCTTGAGCAATCAGGGTAGAAGCGGTCAGGTGATGAGGGAGAACAACCACCCTAGGAGAGGTTCCGTTACCAACGCCAGTATTTTGAGCGACGGCAGGTAGAAAAGTGCGATTATCATAAGCGAAGGAGGTGTCAAAGGGTTGGTTAACCCCACGAATAGGTGTAGGGTTCAAGCTCGGAGATTGCTTCGGTTCGAGTAAAACCCTGCCTGCCGGCAGGCAGGTCGCAATGACGATAATCGGTAGAAAACCAATAAATAACTGCCAGAGTTTCATTTGATAATGACCGAGCCGGAGGGAGAAAGGTTGAAGACTGAAGGTGAAATTAAGGATTGAATCAAGGCACTTTCGGCTTTGAAGTCGCCACCGGAGACGACCCTCGCATAGTAGTTGATGGTTTTTTCTTTACTTCCATTTCCTACACAGAAACTAACCTTTTGGCCATTTATCTCGTATGGATACCAAGTCTTTGTGGAATCCAGCCCGAAACTATAAATCGAAGTGATCGGTCTCAACCCCGAAGGAAGTAGATCCGAGACTTGGTAACAACCGTCTTGAGAGATATCCGCATAGGCAACTGGAAGTGAAATTTTGACAAGATCGCTGGTGGAGAAAGTGTTGGTGATAGCACCACGAACAGAGTAACTCCGACCTAACTGAACCGACGAACTTATGGGGGCAGTTTTTGGATCCAGAGGAACCGCGAAAGTTGAAGACAAACCGACATTGCCAACAAGATCGGAAAAACTTATTCCGGATAGATCAGTGGACGATAACTCAAGCTTGAAAACTTGACCCTTTTCAAGTTTTTTGGGTATCTTTTTGCCATTTAGAGTGTATGAAAAAGAGACCGGTTGGGGTTTAATATTTTCGATCTGATAGGAAATGGCCATCATCTGAGGAGCAACTAGTAAGATGTCTTTCGCGCTATTAGCCAGGGTGTAAGAAAGCAGACTGTCAGCTTCCGGCTCACCCAACAAGGAGGAAAGAGCAGAAGTAAGTGAAGTGGCCTGGAGATAACTATCTTTGTCTGATCCGACTTTCATCAAGATTAATGAATCTTGTTTTTCGGAAAACTCCGACATGAGAGTCTTGTAGAAAATGCGGGCCATTTCGGTATCCCCGATCTTGGCTTGAGCCAAAGCCAAGTAGATTCTGGACAAGGGGCTGAGATCTTTTTCGCCCGAAAGATTGTTTATTAATAGTAGTACCGGTTCGTCTAAACTTGCCAGTCCAAAAAGCGACATGGAGGCAGTGTCGAGGTCTTTTGATTGGGAAAATTCTTTGTAAAAATAGTTTCCCAAACCAATGAGATCAACCTTTTCTTTTGCCAAGGACGCTACGAAGGCAGAGAGCTCCAGGTCTGCTCCAGAGTAGGGAAAGAGTGCATAACCACCATCCGGAGTTTGAAAGGCGGTGAGGTCGAGTGTTTCCGGACTGATAGAATCGTCGAAAAGCTTCTTGATGATAGACTGCGAAAGATGGCGGGCTAGACGCTGATCTGAGCGATCCCCCCAAGTGTAAGCCAGGTTTGAAAGGGGTGGGAAATAACGACCGAGGCTTTGGTCGGAAAAGATTAAGGTCGTTGACGAATCTGGCGAACCTTCCGGCTTGGTACCTTCTGCCAAAGAAACACTGACCGATTTGACTGCTTTGAGGCGAGACTTGACTACATTCATTTTTCTGATTAACTTATCCGTAAGACTACCGGAAATACCCGAAATGGTAATTTTGTGGGAGCCTTCTTTGAGGACACCAAGATCCACTTTAGAACTTTCAAAGGCTTTTATGTTAAGACTTTTATCTATTCCTAAAGTATCAGATTGAATTTTTAGGATTACTTGGTCCCCAGTGGATAGTCCTTCACCATAGGCACGAACCGAAACTTCCGGTCGTTCGCCAACCAGATACTCAGTGTTCATGACTACATCTACGAAGAAGGGTTGTTTAACAACCAGAAGAGAAGAGTCGACACCTGCTTTCAGATCGGCAGTAACTCCTTGGGAGGTAATTTTCCAAGAGGTAAGATTATCCGGAAGCTTAACATCAACGCTGGCACGGCCATCACTACCGGTACGGACACTGCTGAAAAAAGCATTGTCCACGAATAATTCGCGACCCTTCTCGTTGTGGACATAAAATCCTTCGGCGAAGTATGTGTTTAATTTTTCTACCGTGAAATTGTAGACCGTATTTATTCCAGATCGACTTTCGATGGAGAATATCTTTTGGTACTCCCCATGAGTATCAAGATAGAAATCCCCAACTTTTACCTCAGAGGCGGTCATGAACCGACCATTGATATATAAATTGTGTTCTCCGGTGACTCTTAGGTGATTGTTAATTACCAAATAACCTACTACCTGATGCGTGAAAACTTTGGAAACTTTGGCAGTTGCTATTTTCCTCGACAGAGGACTTAGAAATGACTTGACTATATCTCCCACCTTTATATCCTGAATTTCTTTTGTTTTTCCGTCTTCCATCAATATCTGTGTACCCGCCAAGAAACAACCACCACCTTCAGCCCCGGAACTATCCAGAGGATATTGATGAGATTGGTATGAAGCAATAATATCGTCGCCCAAGGAACGATAGATTCCAGATAACGGATCCACAAAAGTGGAATTTAAAGCGTTGTATGCTTCATCTGTAAGACTGAGATTGACCTCTGAAGAGACGCCGGATCCGGTTTGATCTTTTACCAGTACGGAAAGTTTGGCGGTATCTCCCGGAAGGTATGAGGGTTTATCTTGAGTAATCCCCAGGGAAAGTTTTTTGGAGGTGGTATCAAAGTATAGATAAAGATTTTCCGATACTTGATAAGTTTTCCCGGTAAATCTCACCGCCCGAACAAAGACATTGGGTACAAAGGCTGTGGGATATTTGAAACTTATTTTCCCATCGCTGGCTAACTGATACGAATTAAGGCCCCTTTGAGAAAATAAATAAAGAAATTTATCGTTTCCGGAGGACTCCAGAGGTAATTCTCCTCGCATAAGGGTGAGGTTTACTGACTCGCCAATAGCATATCGGCTGGAATTTTGACCCTCCTTGTCGGTTTTTAAATAAACATAGTTATTCAACTCGGCATTGTTGACCGAGCCGGTAAGATAAACGTTTTGGCTGGTAGTTCTTCCTTGATCGTCAGTGGCATATAAGAGAATGTCGTATGACTTGTTTTCTCCAACAGGAAATTCGTAGACCGCCTTCCCTTTTGAGTCGGTGGTTAAAGAGATGTCGGCAATTTTGGTTTGAACTCGATCGTATGCATATTTGGGAGAGGTTACCTTGTTAATAAAATCGTAATAGGTACCAACTTCCCGTCGATTCCATTGATTTTCCACTAAGGTGCCAGTAACCAGCCGGTTTGAAGCCGGAGCAAAAATGTCTTGTATGTCTGAAGACTGAGTAAATTTTCCGGTATCAACCTGACGAAGATCGATCTCAACCTTTCCAGTGGAATTTTTTGACTCAGTTTTTGAATAACCCAAGACTAGTGATGAATCAAAAACGGCAATAGAGGAATTCACTTGAATCATACCCTCCTCGGGAAGGGTGGGAAGGACAACAAAATTTCGATACTCCGGTAAATAGTTGTAGGAATTTTTCGAGACCAGGTAATTGAAATTAAATCGACCGAGAGAATCAGTGGTGAAATTACTATTTTGAGCCCCGGTAACCTTTAAATCCATCCCCACGACTGGGGAGCCTTCGAAGAAGGTAGCTTCACCGGAAAAAGAGATTATTTCACCGACAATAGCGGCTTTTTTGGAAGGAGTGAGGGTAAGTTTGTAGGCTGGCTTGGTGTAAGTTTCAATCGAAAACGAAGAACTGGAGACGATAGTGCCATTGATCTTAAGGGAGATACCATACCAGCCCGGATTGTAGCTCGCCAAAGGAATGTCGCCAATAAAAGTTCCCAGATCACTGGTTTCGAAATCTTTGGTAAAAAGCACCATCGGATGGAAGTCCCAGCTGGTGTAATCTGACCGAGTAACTTCTAAGGTGAATTTTTGATTTTGATTTAGATTGTCCCGATCCCTAAGTAAACCCCAGAACTTGAGAATGTCAGTGGGTAGGTAGACCGGACGATCGGTGTAAAAATAGTTCCAGTATTTATCGGCCACGCGACGGGAATTTTGATAATCAGCATCGTAGTAGTACCTAACATTTTGAACAGGTAAATATAGAGCATTACTGCCATGACTAACTCCAATAAGATTGGAATTTTCTGTTATCTTTTCGGTCGGAGTATCAAAGTAAGCGACACCATCCTGACCGGTTTCTTGTCCTTTGCCGGCGAAACTGACACTTGCACCAGAAACAGGCTGGCCAGTACCAATATCGTTGACCCAAACGAGTGTCTTGGTACCGCTGACGGTGAGATAGGCGGAGAGTTATTTGAACCAAAGCTTGGGTGGTGATATTATCGATCGTGGCTTCAATCAGGTAAAAACCTTTGGGTAAAGTTTGAGGAAGTAAGAAATAATTGGTGTATGATTGTTTTTGAATTGATGCCGGAAAATCCAGAACTTTGTTTAGCCCCGAAACCGGACGACGATTTAAGCGAAGTGAATTGGTCGCCCACGCCGGAATAGCCAGCTTGGTAGTAAAGTCGGAAGTAAAATCTTGAACATTGGGGTATTGATAAACCTTTACCGAGGCCTCGCCCACGCCGGTCGATGAAGTGTAGATATCGAAAGCCGGAGTTTCGGGTGGAGAAAATTCATAAAAACTTCTGGAAAAATTTATTTGAGTCTTATCTCCGGAAGAAGACTGGGTTTCAAAACGATAAACAAAATCATCTTTGAGAACTTCATTGGTTCCTTTGAGTTTAAGACCTTTTTTGATTTTTACCGTATATAGTGTATTTGGAACAAGTCCCTCTGGAATAAAGGAAATAGTTCTTTTGTGACGTTCGAAACGACCTTCGGCAAAAGGGGTAATTTCAAAATTTCCATCTTTCAAACTTATGTCATCCCAATTATCGTGACTAAAGGTGATCTCGATACCAGAATTTATGGGTACGTAGGTGGCTTGATCACGAGGTAGGGTTTGGACTACCCGGAAATCGTTTTTGGTCTGGAATGCCCAGGAAAAAGTTTTTTGGTCGGAAACTACCTTGACGCGATACAGACTGTTGTTCTTTAGAGGAGCCTTGGGGGAAATACTAAATTGACGAGGGCTGATTTCCCTAATGTCGAAGTCTATTTCGGGAAAGAAAGTCACACTATTCTTGAGACCGGCGACGGTAAGATCTTGATCCGACTTGAGAGTGAAAGTTGAATCCTGAAACGTCCCTAACGAGTCTTGTCGATCCGCCGTCAACAACAGCCCGGCGTCTGAGCCTAGCTTTAGTTTGGCTGAGAGCTGAAGGTATTGCGAAGCAAGAATAACGGAAGCGAGCAGTCCTAAGGAAACCAGCAAGATTCCGACCAACTGCCAAGGACGCAAAGAACCTAAGAAGGTTTTTATTTTTCCCATCAATGATTTTAGTTTAATTACAGGGTAAGGAGATGTCAATGAAAACTATCCGGCTGACGAATGTTTACTAACAAAAGTGGCGATATACTGGGATCGGTGGTGGAGGTTTTGGCCAAACTGTTTGATGGCTTGGATATGTTCGACGGTGCCATAGCCCGAGTTTCTGTCCCAGCCGTATTCCGGAAAGTCCTGGTGAAGTTTGGCCATGAGATTATCACGGTAAACCTTGGCAATAACACTCGCCAGCATTACCTGATAACACTTGTCATCTCCTTTGATAAGAGTTCTTACCGAAGGGTTAGCAAACTTGAGATTGCCGTCAACAATATAAACAGTGGATTTAATACCGGAGATAAGTCTTTCAAAAATCTGCTGGTTGGCCCAACCCATGCCATACTCATTGATTTCGGAAACTGATACCTCTTCTATTTTGTAAATGACGGGAAGTTTGGGTAACTCGGAAACGATTTTGATTCGTTGAGTTTCAGTTAGTTTTTTACTATCGCGGAGCGGAACAGGAAGGAGAGACGGGAAAGAAACCAGATCGGTATTAATAATAACGGCGGCGGCCACGAGAGGGCCAGCGAAAGCTCCTCTGCCGCATTCATCTAATCCACAAATTTTCATTGAGGATATTTTATATGAAAAGCCCCTCTTGTGAGGGGATAGGGTGGAATGATTAATGCCATTCTGATTCAGTGACAGGAGTCAGTCCTAAAAATATGTATATTTTTCCGCCTGATCGAATTTTCACCGAGGCGGGCAGGTTCAATTCTGAGGGTTTTGAAACCGAGAGAAGGTCCTGAATCCTATTGTTTATTAAATTTGCTTGCGAGGAAAAAGCTCTCGGAATGTAGGTCTGTTTTCCATCAGAAGCATCCTTGTGGACAAGAACATTGACAGGACTAACGGGAATTACTTTCCCGTCCGATAATGCTCTGAAAGAAAGTGCCGTTTCAAAGACCACCTCAACCGGACAGTGATAGGTATTTTCGACAACCTGTAACAGCTTTCCGAGAGATTTCAAATCAGGACAAAAGGTACGACTGACATTCTTTATTAGAACTTGGATTATCAAAGTAGACCTCCTCAAGATGGGTTATGGGATATTATAACATAGAGTGCGATTAGACTATACTTAAAGATATGTCCGGTAAGGAAATGCATGGAAAACTGAACTTGGAGGAGGTGGGGAGATACTTTGAGAATAAAGGGTATAAAGTGCAAAAACTGGAACAACTGTGGCGGCACGTGACCGGTCAAGTCAAGTTTGAGAATGAGAAGCTTTTCCTGAAGTTAGCCAGTACGGAAGAGATCGGAGAGAGAACGATAAATGAGGCTGTGTGGAATAAAAATGTTACCTCTGTTTGGAAAAAATACTTGACGACATTTAAGTCACCCAAAATCTTCGACGAAGGGTATTTTCAAGATAAATATTGGTTTATTGGAGAGTTTGTTTTTGGTAAACCGCTAGCCGAAATAGATAATAAAAACAACGATATTGCTGTCAAGGATTTGCACAAAGTGGCGGAAATAGCCAAGAATATTATGGAAATCTCGAGAGCAAGTCTGCTGCCAAAAGATCGAGAGTCTTTGAAGATGGTGGGGGCAAAAAGTTTGGTTGATAATGCCAGAGAGTGGTCAAAAAGTATTAAACGGAGCACTCGTGATCTTCTTCAATTTATCGAAGAAAGAAGTGATGATATGGAAATAGAAGCAAGTCATGGAGACTTTACACCTTGGAATATTATGAAGACCGAGAAAAGTGAGTATTACTTGGTTGATGGTGAGGCGGCACAAATGGGTGGACTGAAGTTTTATGACGTGGCCTATTTCTATCACCGTGTTTATACCAAACTGAAAAGACCGGATCTGGCAGAGCAATTTTTGAAAATATTCAAGGAGGCTTATAAATGGACCGAAAAGAACGATAATGAGTTTGCGCCGGTGCTGGCGTCCAGAATTATGGGTGGGTATTTTGATGCAGAAAGAGATGGGGTGACGAGTGTGGAATTGAATCGGGAGATGGAAGAAAGATTGTATGGTGGGGTGAAATAACGGGTTTCATAAATGAAACCCCTACGGGAAGAATGATTTTGAGGCGTGGTTGGTTTTTGTGTTGTGGTTGGATTTATACGGGCAGGCGCGGGGGCCTGCCCCTACGGGGAATACAATTTGTCTTTTTCCCAATTTAATGGATTGTTTTCAATCTTTTTGCATATTCTCGAACTGTAGGGGTCGACCCCCGCGTCGACCCGATAGCCAACATGAACATGATTGGGCATTATTTGATATGTATCCAATTCAACAGAATTACGACTTTCGCAGTTTGTCATTCCGGGCAAGCGTAGTGCGACTCGGAATCCAGAAATACTTGGATGTCCCCCTTCGGGGACCAGCGACCCTATCAGGTCCGGCATTACAAACGTTATTAGACTTGTCGCATAATTAGCTCTGATAAGATTATGGGCAGGACCCCATATTAGTAAGTTCCTGCCCATGAATCTACTCTA
>Ga0209518_1003319_pt1 | contig 13876 bp, 13 predicted proteins | sample RifGroB1_FD_183993 | JGI IMG/M metagenome (GOLD analysis project Ga0209518, IMG submission 183993) | Groundwater microbial communities from Rifle, Colorado, USA - Groundwater B1 (SPAdes) (version 2) | ecosystem: Environmental > Aquatic > Deep subsurface > Groundwater | place: Rifle, Colorado... | reverse complement strand
CGGAATATAACGCCATACCTATTAGCGGGGGAGAGGGATAAGCCGGGGTCCGGGGGCGGCTAAGGGAGAGGGGGCGCAAATCGTGACAGCCGGATACAAAAACCAAGTTCCGATTTTTTGGCGGGCGGCGAGGGCCGGGAAAAAATCGGAAATCACGGCAGGGGGTTCTTTAAACGGCGAAAGAGGAGGCGGGCAACGATTAAAGAGGTAAAGACGCAAGAGAACAGGCAGGTGATTTTTTTTACCGCTTAATGCAAAAAAAATTTATTAATTTGACAGGATATTATGTCTCCTAAATTCCGGGATCATGGGTACCAAAATAAAAAAAGCGGATACGCAAGAGATTTTGGATGCGGACTGCATATTTGGCATGAAGGAATACGCCAAACTGGTCGAGCTGGGACGAATGACCGTTTTCCGGTATATTGATCAGGGAAGAATCAGAAAGATAAAAATAGGCGGAAGAAGCTTTGTTTATGATGAAACCCTGAAAAGAAAATAAAAAAGGCCCCTCGCGGAGCCTTTTTGTAAAACGACTTTGCTTAAGAATAAAGAAAGGCGATTTACATCTTCAATCTTACAAGGACGAAGATGCCTTTCTTAATCCTTTTGTCAAATAAAATTTTTTATGCTGAACAAAAATATAAGAAAAAGAAAGGTAAAAACATGGAGAAAATCAATTCAGTTGATTCCCGCAGATTCTCGTTTTTTATAATCGATAACGAAGTCTTAGATAATTTCCAATTATCCCCCCTGGAATTTACCGTATATAGCCATCTGGTCAGATACGCAGGTAATAAAAGAGAAGCTTACCTTTCCAACAGCAAGCTTGCGAAAGATTATCAAAAAAGCCGCAGAAGTATTATAAACGCATTAAAAGTTCTATGCGAAAAGGACTTAATCTGTAAAAAAACTCAATCCAACGGAAATGGGCTGAATGAATATATCATCCAGAATGTCCCAAAAAAACAGCAAGGCGCCGACCCTGTTCCCCCAGGGAACACCCCCTGTTCCGCCACGATACACCCCTGTTCCCCTACGGAACACCCCCCTGTTCCCCCAGGGAACACAAAGAAGACATTAATTAATAATACGTATATTAATACAAAAAAAGAAGACGCAAAGAAAATCCCCCCATCCCCACAAGCAAAGGGGATAATCGAATCGTTAAAGAAAATCCTCACCGCTTGGAAAGACTCAACCTGTCAAAACATAACCCCAAAAAGCATCCAGGAAGCTTACAAGAGGGTTTGCCTCGAGTTCGGGTTACCGGAGGTGGAGCAGGCGATAAAGGCCTATATTCTGGACGACTGGCATAAAAATAATCCATCCGCCTGGGATCTGGTAAAGCTGTTAAAAAACGAAAACCGGGAAATCGAAAAATGGGCGGGAGTATACAAGTTAAAATATGCGAATACCAAACCAGGCAAAGGCGATTATCCCGGAAACAAAGGGGATTACCCTGACTTTAAAACCATGAGCTTAAAGGACGTTGTAAATTACCCCTGGTTCGGGCATGTACCTGAACTGGAGAAGGACGGCATCATCTCCAGAAACGACGTGGAGAATTGGAAAAAAACCGGCGACAGAAAGAAAGCCAAGGCAAGCATCACAGACATCATCAAAATGAACTGGCTGAAATTCAATGAGAGCGTCACCGAATAAACGAAATTAAAGCGGGTACGGTTTTGAGGAGTATGGTCATAAATTTTTACAATGCGAAAGGAGGCACCGGCAAAAGCAGCCTTTCTTTTTTAACGGCAAACTATTTAAGCCAAAAAGAAAAAGTTTTATTATGCGATTTGGATCCACAGGCCAGCACTACCAGAGCTTTTTTAAATACGGTAGAAGGCGAACCGGAGTATAACTTATTCCAGGTTTTGGACGAAAGCAAAAAAATAAAGGATTGTATATTTAAAATTAATCAGAACCTGGATATTATCCCCAGCACACTACGGGTGATGAAACTGCAGGGGCAGGTCTACCCGCTTACGCTGCAAAACGAGTTTAAAAAAATAAAAAACATATATAAATATATCGTTTTGGATAATGCGCCGTCATTTAATAACCTGATTCAAAGTTCCATCCTGGCAAGCGACATCGTCATCGTTCCCACCCTGGTGTCTTTATTTGATTTCCATGAAGTGGGATTCGTATTGGATGAAATAAAAAAAATAAATCCGGGCACAGACATTAAAATTTTATTAAACCGGGTGAACAGCAAGGGACTTACAAAGGACGACCAGGATTATATTGCTCAATTCCATAATTCATTTAACGGACGAATTTTAAATGCGATTATTCCCAACACCAGGCTGGTCGCGCGCTATATCGACAGGGGGGAAAAAGTCAATAACCGTGCAAAAAACAAGCAGGAGTTTATTAAAACATTCGGTGATTTCATAACGGAAATAACCGGGGAAAGAATCGATGTCGAGGAATTTTAACCAAGGGAGATATTTCTATGGCAAAATTAAAAACATTAAAAATCCAGAACCGCAAAACGGAAGAAATAATCAATGAAAATCCGATAAACCAGAATGCGGAATTAATATCATTCAACTTACTGGAGGAGAATCCGTTAAACGATGAATATTTCCGGGGCAATGAAAGCTACGATTTGATCAAAAAAAGCCTGCAAGAAGATAAAATGAAAACGCCGCTGCGGGCCTATAAAACGGAAAGCGGCAAATACCGGCTCAAAGCGGGAAATACGCGGCTAAAAATAATAAAAGAACTCATGCAAGAAAACCCCGCCTATAAAACAAAATTCGGCAGATTATCGGTTATCGTCGAGCCGGCGCCGGAGAGTAGGGAAGCTGAAATAAAAGACATCGTAATGGACAATGTCGCCAGGCGCATGCTTAATAAGACGCAAAGACAGTCATTACTGGTTAAGCTTTATCCGGAGCTTTTAGGGGATGACAGAGGCGGTAATTACGGAAATAAATATACAAAAAATAATAAAATTAAAGAAAAAAATATACCTAAATCGCCAGAGAAAGGTTTAGGTAAAAAAATTTCTGAAGCGGCGAAAACTTTTAATGTAAGCGAGGGAAAAATAAAAAAAGACAGGGCGGAGATCAGAAAGAAAATAGATGAAGCGAAATTAAAGGATAAGAAAATATCCGGAGCGAGCCAAAAGAAAAAAGATACCGTTCCTGAAAAAAAAATAAGATTAAAGAAATACAGAAGCCAGTTGGAAAGGAGATTTGAAGCGGTGGTGGAACTTATAGAGAATGAAGAGCAAAATAAAGCAAAGATAAGCGTCGCGTTGAATAATTTAATGGCAGTTGTTAAAAAAATAAGCGGTGAAGTGGGTAAAAAATAAGGCTCCCCCCGCGCGCGCTATTTGGGTAAAAATAATTCATCGCCGCAATCATTGGATATATTAACCAGGCCTTCAATATTACCGCGACCTATTGTATCAACTAATTCTTGAAAGTCACTTTTAACAAGAGAGCAGGCTGTGTTTATCGCTAAATGTCCATGTATTTTTTCAATATTTTTTAAAGCACTGAAATCTTCTAAGTTTTTTTCAAAAATACCAATTCCACCCAATGAGGTTTTTAAATTTTCTAAACCACTAAGTGATTTTATGGAATTATTTTTAAATCCAATTCCAGAGATTTCTGATTCTTTATATCCTGCTTGAGTGACATTGGATAATGCACTAATATCACTTAAGACATCGTTATCCCAAATATTTATGTCTCCGAAGGTTTTAAGGTTTTCAAGTCCAGAAAGGCTTGCGAGCGCAAGATGGTCGCTTAATTCTAACTCACCGGAAATGCATTCGAGGTTGGAAAGGCCTTTAAGGCTTTTGAGATAATCTTTATTCGGCCGCGGTTCTTCATCGTTGCCAATATCAAATCCGGAAACTGAAAAATTTCCTTTTATTGCCCTAATATTTTTAAACAAATCTAAGTTTGCAAAATAATCTTGACTTTCATGCCAATACATATAAATTTTAATATTGCCATTGATGATTTCGCAATCGGAATAATATTCCTTAAGATCATTTCCCGACATTTTTATATATCCATCTTTAACGCCATAATCCGTTTCTATATAACCCTTACATTCTTTTCCTTTTGTATAATCACATACGGAAGAATTTGAATTTTTATTATCATTCTCGGAATCGCAATTGCTAATAAATAAAATCAAAATTGGAAGCAAATAAAATGCTTTTTCCATTTATTTACCTCCTTCGCCCGGTTCGTGGCCACCACAAAACCAAGGGTCTTCCGGAGTAGGTTCGCAGTGGGGTTCGGGCGGAGGAGGAGGCGGATCCGGCACTAAATTAAAATCGGCGGCGAAAAAATACCTGCCGTTTTCATAGCCGTACATAATTTTTAAAACTCTCGAAAAAAATCATTCGCAATTTCGTTCAAGACATAAGCTTGTGTTAATGTAATCTGATGGTCCTTTTATATTTTTATCACCGCCGACATTTACTAAATTAGGTAAATCTGATTCAACCTCAAGGTAGCATTCTTTTATAGATACATGTCCTTTGACTTTTATTAAATTACCCAACCCATTGAGATCTTTTGCGTGATTGCACTCAATGCCTAAACCTGAACTTATGTCATTAGCAACGCCACCAACAGTTTCTAATCCTTTTAAACCGTCTAAATTTTCTAAATATGTATTATTGTAAATAAATATTAATTCAGAATATTTAATTATTTCTAAACCTTTCAAAGATTTTATGCTTGTGTTTCCAATCGATAGATATTCAGTTATTTTATTTAAGTTTTTCATTTTTGAAATAGATTCCAATGATGAAATTTTTGAAAAATAGCCCTTCTCATGATCACCCATACTAATTTCTATAAATTTCAATTCTTCGCATTCTATATTTTCATCGACTGCTTTTTCCAAATCAGAATTAGTATAGGCTTTATCACCTTCATCCTGAACTAATTTAATTCCCTCACATTCCTCGGAAAATAAATCATCTATAGCATCTGTAATGGCGCAGTTAGAAAAATTTATTATTATAAAAAGGAGTACTAACCTTTTCATTACTTACCTCCTTCGCCTGGCTCATGTCCACCACAAAACCAAGGGTCATCGGGAATAGGTTCGCAGGGTGGATCGGGTGGAGGCGGAGGTGGATCCGGCACTAAATTAAAATCGGCGGCGAAGAAATACCTGCCGTTTTCATAGCCGTAACTGTCTTTGTCAGATAAACTACCGGTATCAATGTCGTCGTAATCGGCTTCATACTCGGTTAATGTCCAGACATTCCCAGCAGTATGGGTATAATGCATATCTTCCAGGCCGTGCGGCCAGGCGATTTCAAAAGCGTCGGAAGTAGTTGTAGTAACATTATAATATCGAAGTCTTGAACTGCTGTCTACATCGTTCCACCAATCCAGGAATCCATTATTATGTGACCAGTCCCATGTTGGTGATTGCCCGGTTTGTGTGGCGAAATACTTATTTCCCACCCTGATGCCGCCTTGTATGTTTTTAATATAGTCTGAATGAAAAGCATCCAACGGTCTGTCTTCGCTGGCAAAAACTTGTTCGGGGTCGGAAAGCATAGTATCGTTTATTAACCCTGTGGAACTATCCAATTTCCATTCGTAAAACCAGGATTGTTGTGTGCCATCTGAATAGGAACCGGAAAATAAATAAGCTGGAGTTCCAGGGATGATGGAAACATAAGAAAAATTTCCTCTGTAATCTGAGGAGGAAAGCCCTGCCTTTTCCAAAATTTTATGTTTCAAATTCTTATAATAAAATTTTTGGGGCAGAATATATTTATAATCCCTGGCATACATCTTGCCGCTAACCAAGCCTATTTTTCTGGAAAGGTAATTGTCCTCAATGTAATTCCCTTCGGGAATTTCGAAAATGTCTCTGACATCGAATACTCTAAATCCGCTTCCGGTTTGGGTTACATAGATATAGTTTTCATACCATTCGATGCCGCCGGCATGAGCGGGAATGTATTCGAATTTTTGACCGAGATATTGGCGGAATTGTCACTGGCATTCACCACAGGGCTCGTAAATGTCACTACAGAATTCTTTTGGGTCATCAATTACATATACAGTTAGTTCAGGCCTTTTCTTTTCTAACTGTTCTTTGAATAATAGAATATCCTGGACATAATCATAATTGCCTTTCAATTCATCACCATACTCAAAATGATAAATATCTTCATTACATGGCCATACCGAAAAAGTACCTAATTTTAAATTAATAAAAGGAGAAACAGATTTTTTGAAATTATAAGCTGTAATAATTAAAAAATCGCTAAATTTATTTTTCTTAACTCCATAAAAATGCTCCATCCCTTCATAAGATTTTTCATGGAGCTTAATTGGAATATAAGAATAATCTAGGCTTTTTAACCCTTTAAAGTCTTGAATTTCGTTGAATTTGATTTGAAGTTCGCAAGGTGGACCGCCCGAATCAAGAGATTTTTTTTCATTACAATCTTTTCCTACGGATTTTAATTTTCCAAGACCTTCGAGGGACTGCAAAATATCGTTATGATAAATATATACTGCTGCGCCTACATATTCCAGGTTGTCTAAGCCTGTAAGGGTCCTAAGTGATCCATTATGAGCAATTTTCAAATATTTATTCACTCTTCGCAAATTGTGTAAATATTTTAAATCGGTTATATCTGTCTGAATAATGGATAAGACACCCGCAACTTCACAATCTTCATATTGCTCTAGTTCGACATTTGTTGAACTCATCCCGGCACCTACTATCTCGCAATAGTCCTCACAAGTATATTGAACCCAAAATAATGACAAATAGAAATAAATAATAGCCTTCATTCGTAGTCTTCCAGCTTAACGGAAAATACATACCTTCCATTTTCATAACCATAATCCCGCGGGTCTACTTTTGGACTGCAAATAACATCCTCATCCGTATTTCTTTTATCATAGTCCGATTCGAATTCGGTCAATGTCCACAGATTATCAGAGCCGGTAACGTAGTGCATATCCTCCAAACCATGCGGCCAGGTATAGGGGGTTTTAAATATTGTCGAAACCGGATTGCTGGCGTCATAAACAAGAAATCGGGCGCTGGTGAATACCTGGTTTAAGCCATCGTCTATGTCCCAAAAATATTGGCATTCATTATTCGGTTTATAGCCGGATTGGTTTAAAAAAACATTCGAGCCATGCTTGAATGCACCCTGGATTCTGGTTGCGCCATGCTGGAGGCTGATACTATCGGATTCAGAAAATTCCATTGGGTTGGTAACCAATAAGCCACTCCCCCATAGATAGTATTTATGTAAATTTCCCGCTGAACTCCCATTCTCATAATATTCCCCTGTAAGCAGATAATGCCAATCGAGAGTATTTCCGAAAATAGTCATGTTATCTATTCCCTGACTGACAAAAGAAAAATTACCGGCGTAATCATCTCCGGAGGAAGAATCCATTAAGATTCTTAATTTTGTATTCAGGTTTTTATAATAAAATTTCTGGGGCAAGATGTAAGAATAGCCTCGGGCATAAACTTTTTTCGAGCCGGAAAAATAGCCGACATAGCCTTTATCGTCGGGAATATCCGCACCAACCATAATGTCTCGCACGTCGAATACCCGGAAACCATTACCAGTATCCGGAACATAAATATAGTTTTGATACCATTCTATTCCTCCGGCATGGGCAGGAATATATTCGAATTTACCACCTAGATATTGGCGGAACTGACGGGCTGATTTGGCATTGTCTTTAATTGGAATATATTTTTTATTAATTTGAATATCCTCAGTTAATGGCCCAACCAGATACAAATGCGCATATTTGATATTATCCATGTCTGTCACATCGATAAAAGTTAATCGAACTCCCTTTGCATATGGATATCTTACTTTCCAATATTCAGTAACATACCAGCTAACAACAAGGTATTTCTTCGTTCCCGAATAAGTGGCATAGGTATTACTGGTAATTCCCTGCGGCCGCCATTTTACGGTTTCAAAATCCCCTTTATTCCATTGGAATCCGGTATTCCCATCCACATTCAACATCCAAAAAAGTTCTTCCGAGCGATCTAATTTATCGGCCCACCGGTTAAAACAAAGGCCGGTAGTAGTGTTTTCATTACATCTGTATTCCGGGTGTTCGATAAATTCAAATGGAGGCGGCCCCGGAACAGAAACCCATTGTCCACCGTCAGTATACCAATTTACTTTCCGTAATCCCATTCCACCCTGATCTTTCGGTTTCACGAATTCGTTAATCAGCCTTTGACCGCTTACCGCCCCGCAAATGGTTTTATCTTCGGAAGCGTTATTCCATTCATTTGCTAAAACATTGTTAATATTCCCATCAATGTTATTCACATAGTAAGGATTGTCTATCTCGCCTTTGCTGATTTCTCGACATGCCGGATTGGGGATTGGAAAATGTATCTTGCCGACACTCATCATAATGTAGGGGCTTATAGAGCGGTCTATCGTTCCGTTATCCTTCCGAATGCAGACATCGGTTTGAATTTTTGGCGGATTTATTTCGGCGCATTCATCTTTGTAATCGAGAAAAATATCAGCCAGAGTGCCGGTATCAGTATCATCGATTCTATAAACCGTAAAACTGATAGGAGAAAAATGCTCCGTGGTGGCGCATATCTGACCGGTGGTGGCGTTAAAAGATGTTTGTTTTGGTTCCCATTTATTTTCCGATTCATTATTTACGACGACTGAAAGATCCCGTGCTTCCATATCCATATCTTCCAAATGGGCCGTATCCATATTGATACAAACCTGGACGGGCTGGTTAAAATTACCGCTGGGCGTTACAATATAGCCGGGGTCGATGGGATTAATGGGAAGATTTTGCGGGCGGCATTCTTCCGGCCAGGTGCTATAGTCGGGTTCGTCTTCGCTATCCAATTCCGGACAATTTTCAGGACTGGGGACAAACGGAATTTCAGAAAGGCTTTGTGCGGCATTCACCAAATATACAGTGGTATCCGTTACCGCCCCCGCCGGGAAAGTAATCGTAAATTTTTCTTCCTGAGTAATCACTCCTCCAGCGCCTGGCGTGATGATCTGCGCCCCGTCTGCCTGCATAAGAACATTTTCTTCTGCATAGTTGAGCGGGTCCACGATACGGATGTACCAATCGCTTTCATTCTGCCCGTTAGACGTCCTCCAGTCGATAAACTGGGTGTAGGCGGTTTCGATATGCACCTGTTCGCGTGGATAGGCCCAATCAAATGGTATGAGTAAAGCGCGCGGAAATCCATTGGGGTCGCGGAAATTCCAATCGCGTGTATAATGGGGGTTATTTGAACCAGGCAAAGGCCTGTGCCCGATCAAATGCACATCGTAGCCAGTATTGTGAACGTATAAATAAGGGTCATAGGGAACGGTGGAAATGGCATCCTCTGAGACTGGGCTATCGAATACGATACTAAACTTTGCTCGGTGTCCATAGGAACGGGGCTGGTCGTAATAACCGTTGTCGATGCCCGAACCGCCATTTAAACGGGTAAACGCCTGTTTTGTATTGTTCCAGATGTCGATATTGACTGCCCCGGTAACGGCTATGGGTCCACTAGGAGCCAAAGTGGAATTAATGCCGCCCTGCGAAACAATAGCATCTCCCTTATGATTGAACGATTCCAACTTCACCTGTGCGGATTGCTCTTTAAACTTAACACGAATGCCAAAGCGATGGTCATAACCAGCGGCGCGGGCAATAGCTTCCACACCGCCCTTTAATTCCACGACCTGGTTGTCTGCGTTTTTTAGAATGGTAACCGCATAGCGGGCGATAAAATCATTATAGTCGGCATCGCCAACATTGGGGAAGTTGTCCTCATAGGCAATGGTTAAAAAGCGGTCCGGTTCAAACGGTATTGTTGAGGAAAAAGCGTAGGTGGCATTGTCGGGGAAGGCGTCGTAAATATCCGGCACCAAGTCGCCGTCCCGGTCGGCCAGGTCGGCGGCGGTGCTGTCTTCATTACAAAGCAAACCCATGCCCCGCGCTATTGTCACATATTGGGCAAGATTTTGTATCTGTACCACCCGCGGCCAGAAACCATCGGCTATGATTGCCAATTCATAATCCGCGTCATCGGAAGGAATAGATACATCAGCTTCCAAAGTGCCGCTTTCTAATGTGCGGCCTATATAGGCTACTGGACCGGCGGGAATGTAACGGCCTTTTTCTGTTACCGCGGGAGAGTCCGAACTTCTGAATCTTTTCGAATTAAAGCGTGAGCTTTTTCTTTGTATAACGCGTCCTTTTCTTTTCTGCGGGAGTACTTCTTTTTCCGTTGGTATTTTGGAAAGAATGACGATTGCCCGGGGTGGCGTATCTGTCAGATAATCGGTAATATCTGGGGTGGTTTCTACATCTTGGCCACTCAAATCATAACCATTAAGAGAAATTGACAATTTCAGGGGCAAGAGCATGCCAAAGTCGAAGGAGCCGTCGCGCAGAATGTCGGAATTCTCGTCCTCTGGCAAGGAAAGGGCAGTTTCCCGAGTTTCATCGGCTATTTTATCCGGCGGCAGGATATCATTGGCTTGGGGGTCGGGAGAAGGGGTTTGGTGGGAACAAAGAACAAAAATTAATAGAATAAACAGCAAAAATAGCAAAGAGTGAAAGAACTTAGTCATTTTTAGTCTCCCTGGGTTTCTATTTTGGAAAATGTGGGAAAAACTAATAATTATAATGAATAAATTTTATAGAGCTGTATCCCATTTCCATCACACGTATTGGTGTTTAAGCCCCATAAGTTAACGGTCTTTCCAGTTAAATAAGCCGCCATAGCAGTGGAATACATGGCTAATGCAGGATCGTTATTCGCGTCGCTCCAAAGCATATACCAGGTATCCGTATCAGACCCTGTAGCGGTACACCCATTTGACCAAGATCCGCTTTTGAATGCTTTAATTGTGAAGCCCCATTGTGCGGCCGCGACATAGGTAATGGTAAGTCCGCCGATGTATAATTCATCTGGCGGAGAAGAATTAATTTGGTTTGGAGTAATAAATAATGTTGCCATTGCAATTAAAAAAATCCATAATTTATTCATAATAATCCCCCGAGAATTGGAAAAAGTTATGGAATAGTTTAAAAGGCGAATAAGGCTGGCAAGAAAATATTTAACTCTAAATGAATTTTTTTATAGAGTACACCATAAAAAATTGTTCAGTTTGTCGGAAATGTTTCCTTTAATACTCTTCGGCAAATCCTTCCTTCACTAGTTCCTCGTTAATTAAATGGCCATGTCGGATGATATCTTCAAAGCTCGTATATTCCGGATGATAATAAATATAGGCCAGGTACCGACCATATTTTTCCTTTTTCCTTGTCTCAACCACCAGTCTGCAACCCGTTAATTTTTCTTCAATAAATTTCTTAGCCTCCATTCCTTTTATTTCAGTGAGAGGCGGGGCGTCGATGCCCATAAGACGAACTTTGACCAGGGCTTTGATATAAAAACCGAGGTCGGCGGTAAGGTAGACTGTATCCCCATCGACGACTTTTTCCATGACGGCGTGGAAGACGTATGGCGACTTAGCCCGGACTTCGACCAATGGTTCGGTCAGTTTGTCAGGATTCAGCTTGAGGTCTTTGCTGATAAGGTCGCGGATGTAGCGCGAGACATTGACGGTTCTCGCCCGGCAAAGCTCCAAAAGCTCGGAGGAAATCCGCAGTTGGAATATCTTGTCTCTAAGCATAAAATCTGTAATTACCCTGTTCTTCCGATAAGGACTATTATGTCACTTTAAAGCCATATTTTATGACCGAATTGTAATGACATTTTAAGCCAAAATCAGGATTTTTGTCAAATAAATAATTTTCTGGACAACATCCTATTTAATAGGGATTGTTGTTTATGAAAAGGATAAGGATATTTTGCCCGAGTATGATTTTAGCAAAGGACAACGAGGCAAATACGCAAAACTATTTCACGAAATGAAAACGGTAAAAGCTATTGAAGTTGGCAGCTTGCCGAAATTCAAGGGCAAGCAGGTTAAGCAGATTAGAAAATCACTTAATCTAACACAAAAAATATTTGCGGAATTATTAGGCGTGTCGTTTAAAACGGTTGAAGCCTGGGAGGTTGGAACGAATTTACCCAGTGGTCCGGCTCAGCGGATTTTAGGGGCGTTAAAAAAAGATCTCGAAAATATACGATACTTTGGTCTAACGATTAAAAACATTAATTTTGAATAAGTCAGCATATTAAAATGGCGAAAAAGAAATTAAAAAATCTGCCTGTCTTTAAAAATATCGAAGAGGAATCGGATTTTTGGGATAATAACAGCCTGGAAGATTTTCCATCAGTAGCTGTAACGGAAGAATTCCTCAAGAAAATAAAAAAAAAGAAAAATTCCAAACTGCCCGGCGCATAATAGAAGTTTTGCGCTCACTCCCGTTGGTCGTTCGGGCTCGCTTCGACAAGCTCAGCGCAAGTCGCCACATCCGGCGCCGCCTGCGTTTGCATGAAATCCACTTCTCGCGCCGGACGTCGCAAAACCGGGCTATTATGCGCCAGACGGGAGCCCCGTTGGAGGTAAGGCATTTTTACTTCAACTTATGCCAAAGGCTTGCCTGATGGTTGTTAATTTAATAATGAGAGTTAAACTATCCTGAAGAAGGACAAATCCGTATTTTTCATAAAAGCCTACGGCGGTTTCATCTTTCGCATCGACAATAACACCATACACCCCAACTTGCTTTGAAATTTCTGCGGCTTTTTGTAATGCGTGGACGAGTAATTCCCCTCCCAGTCCTTTCCCTTGCATAGTCTTATCGACCGCAAGTTTACCTATTCTCATGACAGGAGCGGGGTAACGAGGCAAGTGTTTTCTAAATTCTGGCGGCAAGGATAAAAATTCTATTTCCGACATGCTAGTCGTGTAATATCCAAGAATAACATTTTCGTGTTCATTAGTGGCAATAATTGTATTGGAAATATCCTTTTCATGATTTTGTCTTGCGTATTTTTTTAAGTAAATATTTAAATCTTCATTACCGCAATCAAAAGCGTCCTTTTTCCATTTCCCGTCTATGGTTTGAAAAGAAAATTTCATTCAGTCACGATGAAGTAGCATCAAGAGTATTTTTTTCTGAAATTCCTAACGGCATTTTTTAATGCTTTATTCGGAGGCTGATTTTTTTTCATAACAGACATAAACACATCCCTGTCCCTGTCTGATAATTTTATTTTATGAATAATATCCAATTCGGTTCTGGCGGCAATTAGGGCGTGATTTAACATAAAGGAGCTTGTGCTTAAACCGGATAAAGAAGCGGCATTCTCTATTAATTTTTTCTGAGAGGGTTTTACTCGTAGCTCTATCCTCTCTTCTTTATTTTTTTCCTTTAACTTTGCCATACTGGATTCCCGCTATATGAAACTTATTACAATGATAATACATAGTACGGAATTTGTCCACACATATTTTATTCCTACCGGAGAAGGCGCCCTACCCCCTTAGCCAGAAAAAAAATCATCCTCATTAATTGCACAAACCCGGCAAAAGGTAAATCGCTGTCAGGTGAATTACAGTGCCGCCCGCCTCCCCTTTCGCCGGCGGCTGCATGTTAACAGATAAAAGCTTCCCCATCACGGCATATAAAACGGAGGGGCGGATTATAAACACAACGCCGCTGCAAGTAAACAGTGCCTGAGGCTGGCGCGATTTTTGCTGGCCGACTTACCGCGGGGTGGGGCTTCGGGCGGGTGTAAGTCGGCCAGGCAAAGCCCCCTTTCCCTTATTGAGCCCCCGGAATATAACGCCATTCCTATTAGCGGGGGAGAGGGATAAGCCGGGGTCCGGGGGCGGCTAAGGGAGAGGGGGCGTAAATCGTGACAGCCGGATACATAAACCAAGTTCCGATTTTTTGGCGGG
>Ga0209518_1003318_pt1 | contig 13876 bp, 13 predicted proteins | sample RifGroB1_FD_183993 | JGI IMG/M metagenome (GOLD analysis project Ga0209518, IMG submission 183993) | Groundwater microbial communities from Rifle, Colorado, USA - Groundwater B1 (SPAdes) (version 2) | ecosystem: Environmental > Aquatic > Deep subsurface > Groundwater | place: Rifle, Colorado... | reverse complement strand
GGGCCGGGAAAAAATCGGAAATCACGTCAGGGGGTTCTTTAAACGGCGAAAGGGGAGGCGGGAAGTTCAGGCATAAGAAAGTAACACGGGTTTTAATATTTTTTATTTGAATAAATCAGAATGGGTTCCGGTTCTTTCAAAAATAATTTCACTTTCAGGTTTATCTATTCGGTAAATCAACAACCAGTCCGGCTCAATATGACACTCTCGGCTTCCTTCAAATTTGCCGGCAAGCAAATGGTCCCTAAATTTTAATGGCATTTGCCTTTCGGCTTCAAGCTCTGCCATTATGTCTTCAAGTTTCTTTAAATTTTTATTTTGTTTTTTAGCCTTCTTGTAATCTTTTTTAAACTGCTTAGTAGCCCTTGGTTTTAACATTTTATTTTAAGAACATTTAAGAATTAAGCTCTTTAAGAAGGTCATTTACGTTGTCCGCTTTGATCAAATTTTTCTTTTCCCGCGAATCTTTTAAGGCCTGCACAGTTTCCTTGTTGGGAATTCTTGCATCAAAGGGAATCCCTTTAAAATTACATATTTGCGCGTAAAACATATTCACGGCCTCAGTATGGGTAAGACCGATACGGGAAAGGATCTTTTCGGCTTTACTTTTTATTTCCGGCCTTACCCGGACATGGACGAAGGCGTTTTTATTCATAGCGAAAGCATGTGTCATTTGTGCCATATTGTCAAGCGGATTTTTTTTATAACTTTTAAATTTAAGAAAAATCGATTTCGGCTAAATATTATTAATTAAATTGGTCTTATTAAATTGTTATTATAAGTGACAGCATTTTACTGTCAGGTGGAAGCAAAATGCTGTCACCCCGGGGGCATATAAAACCGAGATAAAATTAATATTAATTTGATGTAATGGGGGGAAAAATCGGAACTCACGAAAGGGGGAGGCGGGGATAATGCGACATCCAAAATAAATTAATGTTAAAATGGAATTAATTACTTGCAAATAATGAGACATAATACATAGTGGCAATTAAGCAATGATGCCAAGGAGGAATTGCCCCGATGCCCCAATTACAAGTAGAGGTTGATCATTTAATAGGAATTAAGGATATTTCGGATATTACCGGGATACCGGAAAGAACGGTTTCCTATAAATTAAAAAACGCCGGCATTAAGCCCGACAAGGTCGTAGATAAGCGGCATTATTACCAACGGGATAAAGTAGTACTGTTATTCTCCCAAGCAAAAGGTAGCCTGACCGCAAAAATAATCTGCTTCGCCAACCAAAAGGGCGGAATCGGAAAAACCACCAGCGCGCTTAACCTTGGCTTAGCCCTATCCTCCAAAGGGCACAAAACGGCGATTATTGATTTCGATCCCCAGGCGAATTTGAGCGGGCAATTTTGCAAACCGGATACGCTCTCCGGAACCATCGGCAATTTACTTGATTTGAATGAATTCGGTTTTAATTCGTTTTCCGAGGATCGGGTAAAGCAAACTCACTCAGAAACCTTAACCATTTTCCCATCTAACATAAAACTTGCCGGTTTCCTGGTTCCCAAGGGCCCCGGCGACTATGACAGATTGGATGAGTTTTGCAAAAAGCATTTGGACGAATTTTCGTATATATTAATCGACTGTCCGCCCACCTTGGATATAAAGCTGATCAACGCTTTAATCGCCAGCGACATTTGCGTCGTGCCGTCCACGCCGTCGCATTTTTCCATTCAGGGGATGGAAGACCTCGCCAAAACGATCAAGGAATCGCTGCGACGCAATAAGCGTTTAAGGGTATTCAGTTTAATAAATAAATTTAAACCCAAGCTGCATTTGGCGACATTAGCCAGCCAAGTGGCCGAATTTTTTCCCGTGCTGGAAACCAAAATACCCGACCTTACCGTAATAGAAAAAGTTCAGGCGCTGCCCGGCAAGAACCTGATGGAGTTGGATAAAAATGTTTTCAAAATATATATGACGCTCGCCGACGAAATCGAAAACTTATTCGGGGGGAACAAATGAAATCCAACGCGATAAAAGATATTTTAAGCCAAGCAAGAAAACGCGATTACATCGACATCCCCCTTGAAGATATAAAAAGAAAATACAATCCACGGATAAAAATCGGGAAGGATGCGCTAGGCGAATTAACCCAAAGTATAAAAGAAAACGGGCTCCTGCAGCCGGTGGTCATTGACGCGAATAACAACCTGATAGCCGGCTACAGAAGGCTGGAAGCGGTCAGTACACTCGGCTGGAAAACCATCCCCGCAATCGTATATTCCGGGGAACAAGAAGCCTCGGATATTTTAAGCGTACTGGAAAATTTACAAAGAGAAAATCTTTCTTTCTCCGAATTGGGAGCGGCATATAATAAAATCATTAAGGAAACTGGCATCAAGCAAAGAGATTTGGCCAAGCACCTGGGGAAACCGGAAAGCCATGTTTCCGAAGCGCTTAAAACCACCAGGGAAAATCCGGATAAGCCCGTTTCCCTCTATGAAAACCGGCTGAATAACAAAAAGAAAAAAAGTTCGAATATTCGAACTTCCGCAAAACCGGAGCAACTGGAATTGTTTAACTATAAGACATTCGCCAGCATAATCAGGAAAAGCGAGGCGGATTATAAAATCAAAGGGAATACCATATCCATCACGATAAACGACAAGGATACGCTGGAGAAAATACGAATCCTTTTGGAAAAACGCGGATAGATAAGCGGGGAAAAACTTCGAATATTCGAAGTTTTCACAAACCGGGACAAATGGAAAAACGGAAAGGATAGAAAATGATGTAAAAAGAGAAAGCGGCGGAAGAAAATCTTCCGCCTTCGTTAACCTTTCGCGGGGAAAGATTAAACTGACATTACAAGGGTATAATTTCTCCCGGGCGAAGGGCGTCAAGCAAAACAAAAAGCATAGGGGAAAATTATGAGCGAAAAAGATGTATTATACCGCATCCTGGCGGACCGGCCAATAGCATTTCATCCGGATATCGCCAAAGCGGTAGGGAATTTAGCGGCGGGGGTATTTTTATCCCAATTATTGTATTGGAGCGGCAAGGAAAAAAGCGGTGACGGATGGATTTACAAAACCCAGGATGAATGGTTCGAAGAAACCAGCCTGACCAGGAAGCCGCAGGAAACCGCAAGAAACATCCTCCGCAAACTACGGCTAATCAACGAGAAAAGAAAAGGGGTGCCGGCAAAACTATATTACCAACTGAATTTCGCCGAATTATTCAAATTGCTGGAAAAATACTATGAATCCCAGGATGCACTACTAGTGCAATCAAGGATGCCCAAAGGGGGCAATCTTAAAGATCGCTCTAATGGTGCAAACCAGAATGCACTAGTAGTGCAATCTAGAATGCACCGAAGGGACAATCTTTCTATAGCAGAGATTACTACAGAGAATACAACAGAGATTACCAGAAGCAAAATAACGGAAATCATAGAAAATTCAATCAAAGGGGCAAGACCGGAGACAAAGAAAGATTTAACCGATTACTTGTTTGGAAAAACCAGCGAACTAAAAACGGAGATGGGGAAAAAAGCGTTCGCACTCATTAAAAACAGGTTAGGGAATTTAAAACCGTTAGGGGAAACCGCTGGTTGAGCCGGTTTGACCTTTGGTCGCCTTTTTGCAATCCAAAGTAACTCCGGAAGGTCGCTTAAAAGGCGCGGGGGAGCCGTTTTTAGCCATGCTGAGGGGATTTTGTAGGAAAATATAGAGCCAAGGCCAGGGAAGCGCGAATTACCAATTGAAAGGCTAATTTGAGAGAGAAAAAATACATCAATGACTAAGCAAACAGAAACAGAAGAACAACCGGAAAAACTCTACCTGGACACTTCACGATGGGAGATGGTATAATGGCTGAAATAGATTTGTTTACGCGTTTCGAGACTCAGGCGATGTGGCGCCTTCCGGATTCCGATCGGCGGTATGCGGGTGTTTTTACATTCGACCCCGAGCACGAAATAACGCTAAAAACCACGATATATTTTGATCACACGGATTGGCTATTGTTTCGAGAACTGCATGAGTTGCCAATCATTCATCTTACGGATGAAAAGGGGCAGCGCTGGACTCTTTTTGATAGCGTTGTCGTTTCGCTGGGGACTGGAAGCGTTCAATTTTTCATAAACTATGCCATCGAGGGATTTCACTTTGCATCAATAGAAGCGCTTTTATTCCGGAGTTATCAAATTCGTTTGCCCTATCTCGACACTTGGCTTAAGCATAATCCATTTCGGCATTCAGTACTTGATGAAGGTTCCGAACAATGGCATTATATACGGCCTGAGAACATAGAAATAAATCTACCCGACAAAGACCTTTGTTTGGTGCTTGGTGGAGCAAGGAACTCGATAGCGAACTCAGACCCACCTTCTGTATCGGTAACGTATCACACAGGAATTGTTGTCAAGCGATCAGATGAGGGTATTGCACCGCTGGATTGGTTACAGGAGCAAACCTTCTACTTCATTGAGTTTCTTTCTTTATTGCTCGGACGGCCGTTATGGCGAATTTCAATTCGGCTTGTAACCGAAGATAGTGAGTTGTGCAATTTGATCTTCCGCCAGACTATAGAACGGGGGCCCGATCAAATTCACACATTAGATGTACTCGTGCCTTTCCAAGACATTAAAGAAAATTTCACAAACATCATTGAGAAATGGTTTCAGGTTGCGAATGCGTGTGCGCCAGCAATAGAGCTCTTGGCAGGCTTTCGCTCCGATAGAAGCGGTTTCCTTCAAAACAAACTGCTCATGCTTACTACAGCATTCGAAGTATTCCATAGGCGAACACAAAACGGAATATATATGCTGGCAAAAGATTATCAAAGCCAGTATGAAACGATGGTGCAAAATATTCCGGGTAATATCGGAAAAGATCATCGTAACGCCCTGAAAAAACGCCTCGAATATGGTAACGAGTATTCCTTGCGTAAGAGGTTTTCAGTATTTTTCAAAGAGCTTCCAGAACCGATTCTGGAATTTTTTCCCGACCGGGACAAGTTCGTGGACCAAGTTGTTGATTGGCGAAATCAACTAACGCACTATAGCGAATATGAAGCAACATTAAACCTTCGTAAGACCGAAGAACTTTACCTGCTCTGCCGGCGACTGGAGATGCTTATCATTATCGCTCTCCTGCGCCAAGTAGGGGTTGATTACGAAACATTGACACTTGGTTTAGCCAATTGCCAGCACTACCGTGATTTGGCCGCAGCTAAAACACCTCCACAAAACTTGGCTCATTCAAAGAACCTTAACATTAAGGGGATTTTCTGGGATTATCCCGACTTGCAAAACGAAGACAATCTTCGAAAGAGGTTGGCTACGGGTAATGATGCTGAGCGCAATTGGATACTTGCCAGGATGCTCGATTACGGCAGGGTTGTCGACACAATGCGGCTATTCGATATTAGTGAGATTAGAAATCGCTTGTACTATCTTCCGTTACGAAAGGAAACGAAGGATAAGATAATCCAGAAATGGACACGACTCATTGAGGTCTATGCAGCCAAAGGAAAATAAAGCCGGATATGCATCGGCGCGCCAGCGGGAGTTGCTTTTAGCACTGAGCCCGCTGTTGCCGGACTTCTTTCTTACAGGTGGGACTGCTCTTAGCGTTTTTTACCTGCATCATCGAGTTTCCGAAGACCTGGATTTCTTTACGAATGTCTCTCTTGAAACTTATGACCTCCCTGCGTTACTTAAGGAAAAATCTAGCAATTTTCGCATCCTAAGACAAGCCGAATCATTCATTTCGGCGATAGCTGACGGTGTCAAAGTCGATTTCGTAAATTCTCAACTCGAATTGGATTTCAATCGCATTCAGGTAGCCGTTGATGGATCTTTCATTACGGTTGACGCCTTTGAGAATATTTTTGCAAATAAATTAACCACGCTCATTAGCCGAGGAGATCCAAAAGATTTCATTGACTTTCATTGCGCTAGCACCGCCAAACAGATTTCTCGCGATGAGTTGTTGCGCTGGGCGTCACAAAAGGAAGCAAGATTCGACGACCCAGCAGATGTGGCATATTGGATAGAAAATAACATAGCAACGGCAAAGAGTCGAAAAGATTGGCCACCTATGTTAATTCCATTCGAACAAGAAGCATGCTTTAAGACTGCCACGGAATGGGTGAAATATCTGTATGATAAGGGAAGAAAAGATGCTGGACTCTAACGAAAAATCCTCAAATCAAAATCCGGAAAAACTCGACCTGCGCTCACACAACATTGCGGAGGATAAAAAACATGACCTTCTGCAACTTTTTCCGGAAATCAAAACCGAAGGTGGGAAAATCGACTTTGACCGGTTAAAGCTGGCTCTGGGCGAAACGGTTGATGTAGGCCGGGAACGCTACGGCATGAACTGGCCGGGAAAAGCGGACTGTTTCAAGACCATCCAGCAGCCGAGCATGGGGACGCTGCTTCCCTGCAAGGAAGAGAGCGTGGATTTTGATACCACTGAGAATTTAATCATTGAGGGGGATAATTTAGAAGTACTAAAGCTGCTTCAAAAAAGCTACATCGGCAAAATTAAGATGATCTACATTGACCCGCCATACAACACGGGGAATGATTTTATTTATCCGGACAACTATACCGAAAGCTTACAAACCTACCTGGAATACACCGGCCAGGTTGACGGAGAAGGTAAGAAATTTAACACAAACACAGAAACGGACGGGCGATTCCACAGCAAATGGATGAATATGATGTATCCGCGGCTGTATTTGGCGCGGAATTTATTGAGAAACGATGGAGTGGTTTTTATCAGCATTGGTGATGATGAGTTTGATAATTTAAAGAAATTATGTGATGAAATATTTGGAGCCGAAAACAATATAATGACATTTTCCCGGATGATGAAATCCGGTGGAGCAAAGGGACGATTTTATACTCCAAGTATTGATTACATTGTTGTATACGCAAAATCTATTATAGATACTATTGAATTCAGAGGTTGTCTAAATGAAGAGCAAATCGAACGATTTTATAACAAGGTCGAAATCGCAGGCGATCGAAAGAATGAGCGATACGGAGAAGATAGAATTTACAAAGCAAGTTTAGAACCACGACCAAACCAACGTTATTTTATACTTTGCCCAGATGGTAGTTATGCTATTCCTCCAGGAATTTCTTTTCCTGAAAAAGTTGCTGAAGGAGAAAAGGTAATCCCAAAAGCTCAAGATGGTGTATGGAAATGGATATATAGCAAATATTCCACTGAGAAAATAAAAGGAAATATTGTGTTCAAAAATACCAATACTTCTGCATTGGTGAATGAAAAAGGTGAAAAATCTCCATGGAACATTTACAATAAACTGTGGTTAACGGAGCAACAAGAGAAAGGACTTGTCCCATCCAATTTCATTGAAGAATTTGAAAATAGACAGAGTTCTGCAGAGTTGAAAGAATTGTCAATCTCCTTTGATTATGCGAAACCTTCTGGATTAATAAAATATTTAATTTCTATCTCAACTTCTGGGTCGGATGATTTAATCCTTGACTTCTTCGCTGGTTCTGGGACTACCGCTCACGCAGTGCTGGATCTCAACAAACAAAATGGAGATAACCGAAAGTTCATCCTTGTGCAGCTTCCAGAGACGACGACTGACCGTGAGGATTTTAAAACTATCGCTGACATTACAAAAGCGCGTGTTCATCGCGTAATAAAAAAAATTGAAACCGAAAATGAAGGAAACTTAAGTTTAAATAATAACAATGAAAACAAGCCCGACCTCGGCTTTAAAGTGTTCAAGCTTGCCGAGTCCAATTTCAAGACCTGGAATAGCGATGTTCCCTCCGGAGATGTCGCCGCGCTTGAGAAACAACTTTCTTTGCACATTGAACACATCAGGCAAGGACGCAATCAGGAAGACATTTTATATGAAATCCTGCTAAAATCGGGGTTCCCTCTTTCCATAAAAATAGAAAATGTATCGCTTGCCGGTAAAACCGTTTATAGTGTGGCGGAAGGAAACATGCTTATCTGTCTTGAGCGAAACCTAACGTTTGAACTTATCAAGGCGATTGCCGATAAGAAACCGGCGCGGGTTGTCTGCCTGGATGAAGGCTTCGCTAAAAACGACCAGCTAAAAACCAACGCCGTTCAAACCATGAAGGCCAGGGGCGTCATTAGCTTCCGGACAGTATAACCGTGAAAATACAATTCGACGCAAAACAACAATACCAGCTTGACGCGGTTTCCGCCGTGGTGGATATTTTCGACGGACAACCTTTGGCCGCACTAGATTTCACTAATTTTTTAATCGTCGACTCTCTCCCCTTGTTCCACGGACAAACCCGCACCGAGCTTGGTATGGGAAACCAGATTCTAATTCCATTAGATAAACTACACAAGAATGTGCGGGCGGTGCAGGAAAAAAATGGCATTGAGATTTCAAACCCGGATGCGGAGCTGGAACACTGGCCGCTAAACGGGTCTGATAAGGAGAAAATACGGACTTGTTATCATTTTTCCGTAGAGATGGAGACAGGAACGGGAAAGACATACGTTTACCTTCGCACTATTTTTGAACTTTCGAAAAGATACGGATTTAAAAAATTTATCATCGTCGTTCCCAGCGTAGCCATCCGCGAAGGCGTTTTAAAAAATATAGAAATTACCGCCGACCACTTTAAGGCGATATACAATAACGTGGAATTTGAATCCTTTGTTTATGAGGCGAAAAAGATAAACAAGCTGCGGCAATTCGCGGTCAGCAACACTATCCAGCTTATGATCATCAACATTGACGCTTTCCGGAAAAATTTCACCGGAACCGACGCGGAAAATAAAAGCAATGTCATTTACAAAGAGAGCGACAAACTTTCCGGGCGGCAACCTATCGAGTATGTCCAGGCGGCAAACCCAATCGTGATCATCGATGAACCGCAAAGCGTAGACAATACGGATAAAGCACAGGAGGCCATAAAAGCGCTAAACCCGCTTTGTACGCTCAGGTATTCGGCGACGCACCGCAACCCCTATAATCTTGTTTACCGACTTGACCCTATTCGTGCCTTCGAGCTTCGCTTAGTTAAGCAAATTGTAGTCGGAAGCAGCGTCGCATCCGGACACATGAACGACGCCTATATCCGGGTTGATAAAATCGAAACCCAAAACGGAATAAAAGCCAAGCTGGGGATACACGCGCAAACAAACGAAGGGCCAAAAGAAAAACAGGTAATCATTAAAAAGAACGGCGCCGATTTATACGAGCTATCCAATAATCGCGCATGTTATCAGGATGGTTTTGTGGTAACGGAAATAAGCGCAGAGCCAGGAAATGAATTTATCCGCTTCAACAACGGAACGACTTTAAAACTTGGGCAAGAAATAAGCGGCATGCAGGCCGACATATGGCGGGTACAAATCGTAAACACGGTAAAAAAACACCTGGACAAAGAACTTGAAGTAATGGGCAAGGGACTAAAAGTAATCAGCCTTTTCTTTATCGATAGAGTCGCCAACTATAGATCCTACGACGAAACGGGACGACCGCAACAAGGTAAATTCGCTCAAGAACTGGAAAAGGCAATATCCACTTTATCCAAAGAAAAGAAATATGAAAGCATAGGATGGCTTAATGACCCGAATATCCCGATTGAAAAAATACACAACGGCTATTTTGCCCAGGATAAAAAAGGCATACTCAAGGATACCAGGGGCGACACCCAGGCCGACGACGACGTTTACAACCTCATCATGAAAGACAAGGAAAAGCTTCTAACGCTGGATGTTCCGTTGCGGTTTATCTTTAGCCATTCGGCGCTGCGCGAGGGATGGGATAATCCGAATGTGTTTCAAATATGCACGTTGAACGAAACCCGTAGTGTAATGAAGAAGCGCCAGGAAATCGGCCGCGGCTTGCGCCTTCCGGTCAACCAGAACGGGGAAAGGATTTTTGACGATTCGATAAACAAGTTGTTTGTTGTCGCCAACGAAAGCTATGAGGACTTTGCCCGGGCGCTCCAGACGGAGTATGAAGAAGAGTGCGGCATCACCTTTGGTAAAGTACCGATTAGCGCATTCGCAAAACTGGAATTATTCGTCGATGAGCAGACAAAATTACTTGGCAAAGAAGCATCGGCCGAAATTTGGAAATCTCTTATCGCTGGCGGCATCCTTGACGCGGACGGAAAAATCCAGGACGCATTTGACCCAAAGAAAGAAGGCTTTTCATTACCTTTGGCCGAAGAACATAGGGAATTGGAAAAAAGTATTTCCGAGATTCTTTCCTCCTACCAGATTGAACGGCACATCCGCAGGGAAAGGGACGAAGGGCGGAACCTGCTAAAAAAATCCATACAGTTAAGCGCCGAATTTTCCGCGTTATGGGAAAAAATAAAACCTAAAACGACCTATCGGGTTGAGTTCTCAACGGAAGAGCTTGTCACGAAGGCCGTAAGCGCGATACGCCGCATGGAAAGAATAGAACCGGCAATCGTGAATTTTGACATTGCCTCCCTAGATTTGACCAAAGGCGGAGTAACAACCAAAACTTTAAGAACATCGCAAGAAACAATCCGTTACATGGGTGGACTGCCCGATTTAATCGCTTACCTGCAGAATGAAACCGAATTAACCCGCTCAACGCTTGTGCGTATACTTAAGGAATCGGGCAGGCTTTCCGATTTCTTTGTGAATCCCCAAAGATTTATGGATGGGGTCGCCGCGGCGCTAAAATACGAATTACACAGGCTATTGGTCGACGGCATAAAATACGAACGCATACCTGCAGCGGACCAAGACGCTACATGGGAAATGATGCTTTTTAAAAACGAGGAAATAATCAATTACCTGACCGCCCTACAGGTCAATAAGTCGGTATACGAGTATGTGGTCTACGATTCCGATATCGAAAGGGAATTCGCAAAGAAACTCGATGAACGCGAAGACATTAAGCTTTTCGTAAAGCTGCCGGGCTGGTTTGAAATTGAAACTCCCGTAGGCAAATACAATCCAGATTGGGCAATACTGAAACACAACGACCAAACCCTGTATTTGGTCAGGGAAACGAAAAGCACCCACAACTTTTTAAAACTGCGGACGACCGAGGCGGACAAGGTAAGGTGCGGACAAAAGCACTTCGAGGCGCTCGGTGTGCCTTTCGCCGTAGCCGTTTCGGCGGATGAAGTGTAGGTTGCTAAAAGCCGCTGCTTAAACGGCACCCCTAGCTATGGAACAGTTATAAGTTATTATGTAGCATTGCATTTATGCTATAATAGCAAAAACACCTGTAAACTCAAAGTTTTTTAAGCATAATAATAAAATTATGGTTGACAAATAACATATTATATTTTATATTGTCAACCAAGGGGTAAACATGGAGAACAGAGTAGGAGATAGATTAGTTTCTGCGCGAAAGATGGCGGGTCTTTCTTTGCAAGAACTAGCAGATAAATTGGAGAAAAAGATCAGTAAACAAGCATTAAATAAATATGAAAAAGGGATTTTAAAGCCCAATAGCAGTTTATTGATTGAAATTTCAAATAAATTAAATGTGCCGGTTGATTATTTTTTTAGGAAACAAAATGTAAAGCTTGAAGAAATCAAATTCAGGAAAAAATGCAACCTTAAGGCTAAAGAAATAGAAAAAATAAAGGAAGAAACTTCGGATTTCCTGGAAAGATATTTAGAGCTTGAACAATTGATGAATATTAAATCGACTTTTATAAATCCTTTAAAAAATAATAATAGTAACGATGTGCACGAAATTAACAAATTAGCTGATGAATTAAGAAACATTTGGAAATTGGGTATTGACCCTTTACCAGAAATCACTGAAATGTTTGAGGAAAATAATATAAAGATATTTGAGGTGAGTAAGGAAGAATCTTTTGACGGAATGTCTACCAAAGTAAATGGTATTCCGGTTATTGTTATTAATAAAAATATTAAATTGTTAAGAAAACGTTTTACTCTTTCTCATGAATTAGCGCATCTTATTTTTGATTTGAAAGAGATTGATGAAAAAGAAAATGAACGAATATGCAATACTTTCGCCGGCGCGTTTTTAATCCCTGAAGAATCTTTTAAAAAAGAGTTTGGGGAGAGAAGAGGCCATTTAGATTTAAAAGAACTTACCATCATAGGAGATTATTATGGTATTTCTGTGCAAGCAATTATGGCCAGGGCCCGGTTTTTAAATTTAATAACAGACTACACCTATAAAAACTTTAATATTTGGTTAAGTAAAACTAATAATAGAAAAATCGAATTCGGTGATTACAAAGGAAAGGAGGAGCCTGTACGGTTCTATAAATTATTATATAGGGGGGTATCCGAAGGCATAATCACCATAAGCAAAGCTGCAGTGCTTGCTGGTATTAAACTTTCGGAATTCGAAAAAAAATTTGAACCCGTAGTATGAAGGTTATTGTAAATGATGCGAACATTTTGATGGATTTGATAAAAGTCGACCTTTTAGATTCATTTTTTGAATTAAATCTAAATATGCACACAACAGATTTAGTTATTAATGAATGCAATGAAAACCAAAAAGAAATTTTGAATAAATTCATCGAAAGTGGGAAGATGCAACTAGAAACATTTAATGATTACAGAGAATTGACAATGTTAATGGAAAATCATCCGCAAATTTCACTTGCGGATAGTTCTGTCTTATTAGTGGCAAAATCTTTGAAAGGAATACTACTGACTGGAGATAAATGTTTAACTAAAATATCTGGCAAATTCGAAATCGATACACACGGAATTTTCTGGGTTTTTGATTTGCTACTTGAGCAAGGTATAATTGAAAATAAATTATATAATGATAAGTTAAAAGAACTTCGGGATAAAAACAAAAGATTACCAAGAGAAGAATTTGAGAAGCGTATTAATAATTAAAAATAATTATTATTAGGAGTAAAATATGGCAAAAAAAACAACAAGTAAAAAAGTTGCTACCAAAGCGGCAAAAGTGCTAAGCAACCCGAATACCAGCAAAGTTATAAAAGCAATTGCTGGTAGCGCGTTGTCGCAAAGAGAAAAAGGAAGAGGGAGGAAAAATAAATGAAAAAAGTGTATTTGATTTCGTATGACCTGAATAGACCCGGCCAGGACTATTCAGGTTTGCATACTGAAATCAAAAACAACTCAACCTGGTGGCATTTCTTAGATTCAACCTGGTTAATTTACACTTATGAAAAAGCTGATCAAATTGTCAAGAGATTAGAACCTCATATTGATAAAAATGATTTTCTATTAGTAATAGATGTTGGAAATGACTACCAAGGGCGATTAACTAAAGATGCATGGGATTGGATTAATGAAAAATTGGGAAAATATTCATTAGTCTGATTTGATTCTATAGTTCCGATCCAAGCGGGGACATGGGACTAGCAGGTTTAAACCCCATGTCCCCGTAATTCAAATTTCAACCGCAAGTCCTTCTTTAACCAACTCTTCATTTATCAGCCTACCGTGCCGAAGGATATCTTCGAATTTAGTATACTCCGGATGATAATAAATGTAGGCCAGATAACGGCCATATTTTTCCTTTTTCCGAGTTTCAACCACAAGCCGGGAGCCAGTAAATTTTTCCTCAATAAATTTCTTAGCCTCGATTCCTTTCTTTTCCGTAAGAGGCGGGGTGTCGACGCCCATAAGGCGGACTTTAACCAACGCCTTAATAAAGAAGCCGAGATCTGCAGTGAGGTAGAGCGTATCTCCATCGATAACTTTTTCGAGAGTGGCGGCAAACACGTATGGAGACTTGGCGCGGACTTCCACCAGGGGCTCAGATATTTTACCTGGGTTTAACTTGAGGTCTTTACTGATAAGGTCGCGGATGTAGCGGGAGACATTTTCAGTCTTGGCCCTGCACAGTTCCAGAAGCTCGGACGACAACCGCAATTGGAAAATCTTGTCTCTTAACATTGTAATTA
>Ga0209518_1003316_pt1 | contig 13879 bp, 10 predicted proteins | sample RifGroB1_FD_183993 | JGI IMG/M metagenome (GOLD analysis project Ga0209518, IMG submission 183993) | Groundwater microbial communities from Rifle, Colorado, USA - Groundwater B1 (SPAdes) (version 2) | ecosystem: Environmental > Aquatic > Deep subsurface > Groundwater | place: Rifle, Colorado... | reverse complement strand
GGTGATCCCCGCGGGAGTGATCGTGCCGCCGCTTGAAGAGGAAGCGCTGATCGTGAAGCCAGGAATGGGCGGCGAAACGATCGGAGTCGGGATGGACGAGGGACTTGCGACCGGGCTGGGCCCGGGTTCGGGGATGACAGGAATTTGATGCAGCCCGATGTGAGGCCTCGCCCCCGTATAGGGCATGCTCACCGGTGCGCCAGCGACCCAGGCGATCGACCTATCCAGGGTGAGCGAATTTGTAGCGCGATTGACCTTGAGAACTCTGGCCTGGGCGCTCCCCACGCGGATCACGTCTCCGGGAATTAATTCGTAGCCATCGCTGAAATAACCGGCATCCTGGACAACGAGACTCGTGCCCGACCCGGAACCTGTCGCATATGTCAGGAAAGTCCCTTTTTCGAAGGAAGATGATCCAGGGGCAGGGCGGTACGAAGAATCCAGGACCGGGGCTCCCGAGGTGTTGTCGCGGTAAAGATTCGAATTAAACTCCCGCGCCCCGTCCACCGTGCGCACTGCTCCGCCCACCCACATGACGTTCGCCGTGGCCGGAGAATGAAATAGATTGTTGAAGAAATAATTGTTCGTCACGGCATTTCTGGACGAGACCTGTACCCCCATCTGTGCCCAAAGGGTGTTCGTCGGAAACGCGCCGTCAGCGTTCGTTTGATAATGGATCCCGCCATTGTTGAAGACCAGGTTGTTCTTGAAAACGTTATTCGTTGTGTATCCGCTCCCGTTCTCTCCGAGGAAAAGCGTACTTCCGCCCGGCCCGAGATTCGTGATCACGTTGCTGTAAACGTGATTACCGCTCGCGATGTTTGTCCAGCCTTCGTAGGAATAGGCTTCCAGCGCGAGTCCGTGCGTATCCCTGCACGGGTAGTTCTTGATCACGTTGTTTCTGACAACATTGTCCCGGGTGACGAGCTTGAACATGCCTTCGTGACGGGCATAGGTGTTCGTTCCGCAGTAGGAACCCAGGGTGCCATCGCTGGTGAGGACGTTATTTTCCACGAGGGAAAAGTTTGAATCCGATTGAAGCGCGATAAGAGACCCGGCCTTTCCCGTTCCGATCAGCGTATTGTTCCGGATGATGTTGTAATTTGCCGTACCTCCGCCCGTGTGTCCTTCCACGCTCAATGCGCAGTGAACCCCGTTCGCCGTGATCGTGTTCCCATCGATCAGGTTGTAATCAGCGTTGCCCCTCAGATTGATGACGTCATTTTCAGCTTCGACGGACCCTACCTGGTTATTCAAAATCCGATTGCGCCTAGAATTGGACTGAATGCTGATCACCGGAGCCCAATAGCGATAAGACGAGAAGATCGTGCAACCGGTGATCGTGACGTAGCTTGACTCATAAAGCAGCACCGCATTCGCGTTGCTCGCGGAATTCAGCTCAAGCCCCTCGACTTTCACATGCATCTGCCTGACAGCCTGAAAGCCGGAGAGCCTGGGCTCGGCGCCTTCGCCGTATGCGGTGTAGACGATCGGATTGCCGTCAACGCCCGACTTCGCGCTCAGCACCTCGTTCCAGACGCCTCCCGCCTTGAAATGAACGACATCTCCGGCTCGGAGATCTGCGGTGTTTACGCGACTCACCGATTTCCAGGGGGAATCAATCGATCCCGCGACATAATCGTTTCCATCGACCACATCGACGAAATATTCCGCGGCATGGCCTGTGACAGCACCCAGCAGCAGGCAGAAGGTTCCAGCGCTACGAAGAAAACGCGATGACGCGCTCAGGATCATATTTCCCCCCGGGATCGTGAAATCACCCCTGACCTCAAAACACGCTGTGGATTATTGGTGTTCCTCCATTTTGAGCCGTCCGGTAGCAGTCTTCAATTCAAATATTTCTTTAAATCGCGGCAGCCGTACGGAAATGCGGATCTTTTTGAGATAGAATCAGTTGAATGCTCCGTGTCCGGACGGACACGCCGGCCAGAGGACACCAACCCTAACCAGAGGTCATCATGATGCGCTCACTTCATTACGTTTCACTCATCTCGATTATCGCGGCCATTCTCACCACAAACTCCGCCCACGCAGGCTCGCCGGTGAATCTCCTGATTTCTGGAACCTACAATCGGGACACTATGCGCGGGTCCAGTGCGGCCGGTAAGTACACAACCGGTTATGGCGTTTCGCTGATGACACCGAGTATCGGATCCAACTTCTTCAAAATGAAGAGAAGTAGCGGAGGCAGTTCGGGAGCGATCCATCTCGATATCGACTTCGGCCTGGAATTGGGCATCTTTCACAGAAACCAGGCCTTCGACTTGGGGAGCGGGCTCCAGGAAAACGTGGCCGTGAAGATTCCGCTGATCTTGTGGCTTGCGGTCAACCGGAGCCTCTGGGTCGGCGGAGGATACCAGGCTTCGAAGCATCAGCCGGGTTATGACTCCAGCCTTGCACTCGAGCATTATGGCGCACTCGCCGCTCTGCGAATCAATCTCCTGCCCTCAAGCGCAGTGGGCCTGAGCATCGATGGCCGCTACAACCGCGGCTTCAGCAATATTCAGCCAGCAGGGGCCGGAGCCAAGCTCGATAGCTTTGAGGTCGTGACGAGCCTGCGTGTGGGAAAATTGTAAGAAGTCCGACTCAGTCATCGACATTTCCACTTCCGCTGTGGCACGCGTTACAAATGCCTCCGGGATTCGAACTGCCCCAGCTCACGCCAGGCTGGGTGTGGCAACGGACGCAATCGAAATTCCTGTGTTTCCCCTGACCGTGCCTGAAAGTCCCGCGACTGGTTGGGTAACTTTGCTCCAAAGGGGGGCGATCATCCGTGTGGCATTCCAAGCAAGTGGTGGGTGTCGGCGAATGACTGAAGGTTGCGCCAGACCACGTGACCCCGGGCTGACGGTGACAGCCAGCACAATCGCCGGTGCCGGATGTTGCATGATTGAATCCGTTCACAACTGTTGTTGGGCGATCACCTGAATGACAGCTGGAGCAAGATGATGGTGTGGGCGAGTGATTGTAGATCCCTCCCGTCCAGGTGACTCCGGGCTGTCGATGACAACTTGCGCAGTCGCCAGTTCCCGCTACGGTGTGGTTGAACCGGTTGACAACAACTCCGGGACGATCTCCGGAATGACAGCCCGAGCAGGAACTCGGCGCAGGAGAATGGCTGAACGAAGCCCCTGCCCAGGTCACACCAGGCTGAGTGTGGCAAGCCGCACAATCTCCGGTTCCTGCAACTGAATGATCAAAGCTATTCACGATGCCGCTTGGCCGTTGCGATGCGTGACAACCCGAACAACTGGTCACGGCTTGGCCTCTCACCGAATGAGTAAACGTAAACAGAGTTACCGTCCCGCTCTTCGGATCATGGCAGTTCACGCAATCGTTGCCCGAAAAGTGTCCCTGCACCGTTCCAGCGGGGAGGTTCGTGACCCCCGGTCGATCGGACTCGTGGCAATTCGTGCAGGCCGTGAGCTGTGCATTGCCATCCGGATGCGGACTTGCGCCAGAACTTTCCCAGTTCGCTGTCGGATCGCGGTGGCATTGTGCACAATCTTTTCCCACGTTGTGATCCAGCGGACGGCGCGCTTCATGGCACGGAAGGCACGTTCCTCCAAAATTTCCTGGCGTATTTCGATGCGTGAACACGAACTCCGGAACAACGCTCAGAGTCTCATGACAATCGGAGCACTCTTGTGGATGGAAATGTCCAGGTGTTGGCGAGGTTGCCGGAGTGGGAAATTGAACGTCCGCTGGACGATCATGGCAGATGGAGCATGCCACCGGCGGGGGTGCGTTCACCGGGTGAATACGGCTTTGTCCTGACCCTCCTTCACGCTCTTGATCCGATAGCTCCTGAGCGCAGGAATACAGGAAGAGGAAGCTGAATAAGAGCGTCAGGTTTATCCAGGAAAATTTCTTGATACGCACACCCAGCGAACTGCAAGAATCGCACAGCTTCGTTGACGCCCCTCACTCTGACGCAGTTACTACGAAATAATCCGGGTTGGGCTTACTCACCTGCACTCGGCAGCTTCAGGTAAATCGTACTGCTGGTCCTGGGCGATTATTCTTGCCGGCAGCGCTAGCACCTTGTCGAAAAGTTCGTAAGGAACGGGGCCTTCAGCAAGACCCATCCTGGAAAGCTGGTTCGGGATAGTTCGATTCCGAGCAAATTGATATAGGCCCAGGCGATACCCTCGCCTACGCCGATGTCGGCCAGGTCATGCATTTTCCGACTGTAAGGGAAGCCCGCATCCTTCCACCTCAAAATCGCACTGATCTTTGCCGGATTCATGAGAACCGTCATTCCCTCATCGCCCGGATCCTCGCAGGAACTTGTGGACCAGGTGATCAGAAGAGCGCGAACGGGCTTGGGTGCTTTTCTGGAACCCTCTGTTGCTGCGAACGAAGCCAAGGGGGCCAGAAGGCAAAAAACCATCGCTCGGGTGATCAAGGTCAATTTCATAAATCCTCCGGAAGATGCTGTTGACCTAATGCTGCTGACGCAACAAGTCAAATCCATAACAACACTGCGGCGTAATCATACGCATTCAAGTATTCAATTATTTGCTTGAATTAGGTGAACTGTGACGATATGACCCTCCTGCATGAGAACTTTCCTTCTTAAAACCGCGCTTTTCTTCTCAGTATCCCTCGAGATGGCGCTCCCTTTCGCGCAGGCAACCCCCCCCTCCTCCTCCAGGGTTGTCCTGGAGATGCTGCAATCGCATGGCATGAATCTCGAGAGCGCGGACTACGCCAGGACTGAAGAAAACGAGGGCGCACAACTTCTACCGATCCCCACGCGCATTCACGAAATCATCCAGCCCACCATCGGCTTTCCAGCCCTGGTACAGCGGGACACGCTGTTGCCGGTTTCCCTGCAACTGGATGAAAAGACGAGAGCCGTGCTCAATGCCGGCTTTAAAGTCAAAATCAGTCTTCATGCGGGTACACCACCTGTGCCCGTTAGAAACGTCCCCGAAGGTTTGCGCGAACTCTACCGAGACGCCCGGGCATTGCATGCGCACCAGCCCTCGACGGGCTTTCCCTTGTTCACACTCCAGGAACACGAGGAAACGTCGCGAATGAAATTTTCGATCCCGCTCACGATTGAAAAACAGCGTCTACTTCCAGGGCATCTCGTCCTGGTCGCGCGCGTGCCGGCGAATCTTCCTCGTCACTATAACCGTGCGCTCTCGCTCGAGGTTCGCATCACCGGCCCAAGCGGGCTTGTCATTCACGACGTCCAGGATAATTCCGTAGGGCTCACGGACTCCTCAGACGGGCGAACGTTCCGCTTCATTCATCTTGCAGATCCTCAGATCGGTGATGAGGAACTTCAACTGACCGGTCCCCACAAGGACAGAAAACACGAAGACCTTTTCACCCAACGCACGGCGCTTCGCCAGGCCGCAAAAGAGTTCAATTTCCTCAAGCCTGATTTCGCCGTGATCAGCGGGGACCTGGTGGAAGGCTCGAATTACGAATTGGGCGTCATGGATCTTGTTTTGGATCATATGACGGGTATTGATTCCGTTCCGCTCAAGGAAAGTCGGTACTCCGACGAGTACGCAAGCATCGTGCAATTTCTGCGACTACTCAACTTTCCAGCGTTTGCGTCTCCGGGGAATCATGACGGCTACGCCGCGTATACGTCGATGACGAATCCCAAGGACCCTGGCGTCCGCTACTCCGGAGCCTGGGTCGGGCGCGAACGGCCAACAATCGAGGTGCCGACCCCGCAAGAACTGATGTACGACGGCTTTCATTTTTTCAGGAAGATGATCGGCCCCCGATACTTTTCATTCAACTTCGGGGCAGTGCACTTTGTGATTCTGGATACCTACGACCTGCAACGCTATTTTCGCCTCGCTTACGGCTTTGTTGCGGCGAACTCCGGTGGCTGGATGTCTCGCGAACAGATGGATTGGCTCGAGGCCGACCTTCAGCTTGCAACACTCGCGGGCAAGAAGATTGTGCTGGTCGGCCATCATGATCCGCGTGCGCTCGTGCCACAGCCTGACGGAGGTCGCGAAAAACGCCGCTCCGTGCGCCGGACCCTTCTGCCTTTTGATCGGGAACTGATGTTCCAATATGAGAATTTCAAAAAAGATCCTCTCTTTTTCCTGCAGGGATGGATGTCTCCCGTCACCACCATCCCAGGAACCCCGTATCCGGAGGGACAATACGATTCAGCCTCCGAACTCCTGGACTTGATTGCAAGGTTTCCGGTGACGCATTTTCTGGCCGGGCACCTTCATGTGGATGACGACGAGACGGAAATCCTTGGCGGCAAGTCCGTTCGTTTCGTGCACACGACTTCGATTTCCGCGGCTGTTCACCAAACGCCGGGAAGCAAGGCACACTGGGGCTACCGCGTATTTGAGGTGAGCCCGGAAGGCGACCTCCGTGACGCTTTCAGCGACGATCCCGCGAACTCCATGGAGCTCGGCAATCTGCGCTTTCAATTGGGATATGACGACCATTACATGGGCAAAGCCGCCGGACTGCTTTCGGCCTCACGGCCCATGCCATCCTGGTTGCCCTTCAGTGAATTTCTGAAGCTGACGGATAAGAATCGCGGTCTGCCAAAACTGAACGGATGGAGCGATCCGGCGATCACCTCCTGGTCTCTGCTTTCCTCGAAGGTATCGGCAATCGGGACCGGGCTGATTGATCAAGAAAAATGGGAACGGGAAGACGCAAAAGCCCTGAAAAATGTCCTAAGCGATAGCTTCACGATCGCCGCGAGACAGCTCGGGACTTCGACCAAGCCCGCCCAAGCGCTGTTTTTCAATGGAAACCCCGAGGACGTGGACGGCGTTCTTGAATTTCCGCTGGACGATCCGAAATTTTCGCTCAGCTCAGAAGCGCGGCTCTTACGAGCCATGCGGCCAAGCTCACAGGTCGGCTTTTCACTCGGCTTTGGGGGTCATTTCCCGCTGTTTGCGAAACGCATCACCGAAGGCGGGCGCACCTACTTTCAGCTTCCGCTCAGACTCCCTCCGGGAGAATTGGGAGTCGGTCCGTATATTTACAGCCAAAAGGTGGCGCCCACATTTTAGGGCTTCGCCATGCGTTAGGTCGTTAACTTTTTTCCATATTATTCCGATAGGTTGTCTGGAGAACTTTGATGTTAATCCGTCCAACCATGCTCGGACTATTGCTTTTGATGCCTCTCCAGCTCGCCAACGCAGGGACGGCATCCCTTCCGCGAGCTGGCCTGGACGTCACTTTTGACGAAAAGCAATGGGCGCAGGTTGAAACCGCCGATTCCCTCGGAGTGAAGCCCCTCGAATTATTTCTGCAGAATCGTAACGATCCATCCCGCAAGCGGATGGTCCTCACGCAGCTCTCATTTCAAAAGCCAAATGGAAACCTCTGCGCGGAGGGAACTCAAAAACCGAAGTCCGCCGCCCAAGCGGGCAATCCAAAACTCCATCCGAAAGGATGGAACTGCATCGCCCGGACTTCCGGAGCCAAGCCACAGCTGCTTGCAGTCAGGGTCCGCAGCCATCAGGTCGCGAACAAGACCCTATGGGCCGTTGTCTCAACAATCGAGCAGGGAAAAACCGACGCAGCCGATTTCGACAGCTGGTTGGCTTCGTTTCTGGAAAGGCCAAGGAAAAGACGGTGAAGAGAATTTTTCACAGCCGGATTTTCCCGCTCCTCGGATGGATCGCCATCCTGGCTTCAGCCCCGCCGGCATTCGCGGACAGTTCGTGCCCTTATCTTCCCTCGAGCGCCAATGTCCTGAATCTCGCAATTTCAACTGAATCGCTGCTTAGAAGTCTTGAAGACTCAAAAGACCAATGCGGCCAAGCCTTCACGGACGCAGTCAAGAGTGTCAATTCCCTGGGATCACTCCTGACGAAGCTCGATGACGCCGCTCTCAGCCAGCGCGCCGAGCGGGACGTTATCCTGCAAGAACTCGCAAAGTGCTCAGCGCGCGACTGCACTACGATGACCATGAATGGCATGCCCTACGACACCTACCTTGCGGAGCGTGCTCAGACCCTTGAGAACCAGATTGCGACCCTTGAAAAAGAACGCAAGCTTCAGACCCAGCAGACCTCGCAGAAAGATGCTGTAGCTCTCACGTCAAATTTGATGTCCGCCGTTAAAAATGCGGCCAAGAACGACAAATGCAGAGATCACCTGGCAAATCATTACGCCGGCCCCATTGCTCAAACCGGGCTTGGAATGCTCTCGGTGGCTAGCCCTCTTCTTTTCTCGTCAGGTACTGCGGTAAGCGTCGGGCTGATCTCATCACTCGTTTCTGATCTGGTGGACTTTCTGAACTCACTGCCGCCGAAAGCGCTGCAGGATTTCGAAAAGGGCCGGAAAACGTTGGAAATGGCCTGCCTCTACCATGCCATTATGTCCACGAGCTGCGAGATGCGCGACAATCTCCTCCGACCCGCGGACTTCGATACGGCAAAAAGACGCCTGGAATCCCAGGCACAGTGCATTCAGCATCGCGCTCTATACAACGAATATGCGAATGCGGAAAAACTTCTATCGGAAATCGGAAAAGTCACCCTCGCGATAACCGTCGTCGATTCCGACTCTGTCGTCGACGCTGGCAAGAGCGGGTCATCCAATGATTGGGCTCGGCTATTCAACCAGATGAACGGAAGTTCGGGCGAAGCAAAACTGCGCGAAACTTTGCAAATGATGGATCAGGTCTATCCCAAGCTCAAAGCCTGCGTCATCGATAATCCTTCCTGCGCAGGCTCGTTAGACGCCGAACAGCGCGATCAGTTTGAAAACGTTCTCAATCAGTTCGTGATGCTGTGCCAAAATTATCGATTTTGGCCGCCAGATAGACCCGTCGAGTGGATACGGAACGGCCAGCAAGTTCCCTACGTCGAAATTTTCAAAACAAATCATCAGACCTTCTATGAGAGTTTTCAGAAGCGTAAGAATGAGGTGATGGGTAGTGGAGGCGATCAAGATTATCGCTCGCTCAATTCTCTCGGCAGGATCCACACGCAGGTGCCACTGGCGCAAATCCAGAGCAAGGTGCGCTACCTGAATGGATTTCTGGAGCGACTGAACCGCCTGAACCCCGCCGATTTCTCTGCCTCCCCGCAAGAATGGAATAACCTGAAGGCTTCGATTCAAAGCTCTCAGCAGCTCCTCTCCGAGCTGGTGAACTGGACAAACCTGAACCGCGCCTCATTCCCCGATGAAACAAAATTCAAAGAGGCCCTTTCAGCACAGAGCGCCCGGATTCGCCAGATCGTCAGCGCCCGGGCAACGGGGCAAACCGACCGCGCGATGGAGGTCGCAATCGAAGAAATCACACGCGATCCACTTGTTAAGTTGCAAGCACTCTGGCGAGCACCTGATCCAGGAACAATCGATACTTCAGCCAATGCCAGCGACCCGTTCGCGGACCCGTTTGAAGAACCAAAGGGGCTCACGCCTTTCGAGCGATTCTCTTTACTGAGAGAGGTTCACGGCAATTTGAAAAATTCGCTCTTCGAGGCGAACGATCAGTACTACCTTGGCATGACGAGGCGTCTGTTCGAGAATTCCGCTCTTGGCGAATCGCTCGTCGACGGCATAGAGGCGATGATCGAGCGAAAATCAAAGGACCCGGACCCGGAAGTTTCTGAACATATGATCCGGGAACTCTGCGGCCTTACTGCGAGCATGGGGGCTCAAAAAACTGTTGATCAGAAGCGGAAGCATCCGATTGCCGCCTGCGCAAAACTGTTACCCAAGGCGATGAGCACGTCGAAAGACGAATGCAGCTACGTGAAATACTATCAGGAAAAAATCCGCGAGGATCAGGCCCGATTCGGGCGCACTCTGCGGCTGCCCACCCCGGCGCAGAGCGCGCAATAAGGTTCTCACGATCACGATCCCGTGATACGCAAATAGAGTCATGCCGCTTCTAACCAGCCTACTCCTTCTGATTGTCCTGTCCCGGCTCCTCGGACAACTTTTCATCCGATACCAGCAGCCCGCGATCGTGGGCGAAATGCTGGCGGGTGTTATCCTTGGACCTACCCTTTTAAAACTGGTGTACCCCGGCGCGGCCCTTGCTGGCATTTCGGAGCTTGCCGTATTCCTGATCGTCCTCTCCGCTGGACTGGAGATGAACTTCAAGGATGTGCTCTCAGCTCTTGGCGGAAAGGGCCTGATCATCGGGATTCTTGGATTCATCATTCCGCTGCTCTCGGGGATAGCCGTCGGCCTTGCCTTTCAGCTCGACGTCATGCGAACGATCATCCTGGGCCTGACCATCTCGATCACGGCACTCCCCGTCGCGATCCGGGTCCTTGACAGCTTCAAGCTTCTCCAATCAGACATCGCCCGTTACTCCATAGGCACCGCGATCCTCAATGACATTGCCGCACTTCTTGCTTTCGGTGTCATCCTCAGCCTTCCTGAACAACGCACATTCCTTGCTGTGGCCACATCCATTGTCTGGACCGGCGGAAAACTCGGCCTTCTCGCCGCCTGTATTCTCGGATTCAATTTCCTGCTCGAGAAAATTTATGAAAAAGGGGTGCACATCGAGCGCGTCTCCGAGCGCTTGATCAATGCCTTTGGAAGTGAAGCCCTTCTAGGCATCGTGGTCGCATTTGTCCTCGTCTTCAGTTCCTTCAGTGAAATGCTGGGATTTCATTTCGTCATTGGCGCTTTTTTCGGAGCGCTCATTGTCGACAAGAAGTTTTTCCTGGCATCGCGCTACTCCGAACTCGAGAAGTCTCTGGGCTCAGTCACGGGCGGCTTCCTGGCACCCGTATTCTTTGCCTACCTGGGCTTGGAGTTGGACGTCGCCGCCATTACCTCCCCGCTTTTCCTCTTAGTCGTCCTGGCCATTGCCATCGTTTCCAAGATCGGTTCCGGTTGGATCGGTGGGAGATTTATCGGGCTTTCGAAACCCGAATCCCTGGGCATCGGAATCATTCTGAACGGCCGCGGGGTCATGGGCCTTGTGATTGCCAGCATTGCTTTTGAACGTGGTTACATCGGGCAAGGTTTCTTCTCGACCTTGGTTGTCATGAGCATCGTCACCACGATTATCGCCCCCATGCTGTTTCGACGGTTCGTCCTGCACAGGCTGTCCACATAACTAGGCGGCTTTTGGAGAGCGGGTGGAATCACCGCCTTCAGGCATTTCATTGGATGCGCCGAGCGGCCCTTCACCTGGTCCTGGATCGCTCAGCTTCGCATTATCCTGATGCGGCAGACGGGAGGCCTGACCGCCATGGGCGCGCCGTTCCTTGTATCCGCGTTTGAGAAACGACTTATGACTGAATTTGGAAAGAATTTTTTTGAACATGGCCTTCGAAGTCGCAAACCCGATGCCAGTGAGCGCAGGCCGACTGTTGCTATTCGGTCGCGCGCTCTACCACGCGAAATAGACAATCCCGCTTTGGCCGGAGTTTCCACAGGCGTTTGAGCAGGGCGCCTCGGATTTGTTTCCCGCCCCTGTTCCTGAACCCGCGATCTGTGTGCCTCCGATGGGAAAAAAGCTGTAACCGCCGCCTCCACCATAGCCATTTACGCCACCTGATCCGGCGCAATATCCACCACCACCACCACCGGAGCTTTCCTGTCCCGCTCCGCCCGTGCGATTTCCAAATGGGGTACACGATGTCGTGCCGCCTGCCGGCTGTCCTGGACAGCCATTTCCTCCGCCGCAGTCACAGAGATCGCCGGTGCCCCCACCGCCGCCTCCCGCTTCGACTAGCACCGTGCTGCCGGATAATACGGAACTTGAACCGCCGCCAGTGGCCGTCGAGCAGAAGCCCGGCGCCCCCCTTGCGCCCCCGTTTGGCCAACCTGCGCTCGCACCACCGGCTCCACCGACTTTAATAGTGAGCGTGGCACCAGGAGTAACAGAGATGGCGCCTGTGCTATAGCCACCTCCTCCGCCATTATTGAACTCGACCGCTCCGCCGCCGCCGCCCCAAAGTTTCACGGTAATCGAGGTACAGTTTGCCGGAACCACAAAACTCTGATCGGCCCCGGTGTACGTGAAAATCTGCGTACCAGGAGTGCAGCTTCCTCCGCCTTGCACGTTGACGCCGTTCCAGCTGGCCGTGTTTCCTGCGGAAGTTCCAAGCTGCTTTCCGTTTACGGCTCCGATGTTTCCTGGCGTGGACCCAACGGATTTACCATTCCAAGTGGACAGGTTGGCTGCATGCGCCGACCAAACAATCATCCACGTGGCAAGAAACCCGATCGCGAGCCTCACTGCACTCCTCCCACATCCAATGAAGGCATAATCAGAATCGTATCCGAAGCAATCGCAACTCCGACTCGCTGAACTTGCTCTCCGGAGCCCGAAGGTGCGGTTTGCGTCAAGCCTCCTGCGCTCGTTGCGACATACAGTACTCCTCCAATCGTCCATCCCGGGCTAGCGGCGAACTTGAACGTGCCGCTGTAGATGCACGCTGTAGCAGTAGACGCAATACAGACGCCTGGCATGGAGGCGACAGCGCTTGCATTGGCGGGACTCAATCCCGAGGCTGACATGTAGTAGACAAGTCCTTGCGTCAGTCCCGCTCCGGGAATGGTCATGCCACTCCCGGTTCCAGCTGAAAGAGCGCCTCCTGCTATTGTAATAGCACTCGCGACAATTCTCCCGTTGACGTCGAGCTGCGCCGCAGGGGCGGTTGTCCCAATCCCGACATTGCCGTCTTTGGAAATACGCATTTTTTCGGAAGGAGCGGCGCCTCCGGTCTGAGTCTTCCAGATGAACGCATTTCCAGTCGTATCCGCGGAAGCACCATTTATAACGAACTGCATATTATCTTCGATTTCTTCGGCAGGCGTCGTCATCGAAAGCTGCGGCCCATAGCTATAAGTCAGCTGCCCAGCATATCCGACATCGCCAGTTGATACTCTGATACTTCCCTGAACATCTACTTTATCATTGGGCGAAGTCGTCCCAACCCCCACATTGCCGTTCTTCAAAATGGTTAACGCGTTCGCGCGATTGGCACCGGTGCCGGTACCATTTCCGACCACAAAAAGCGGATCAGTAGCTACCCACGTAGTTGCGCTCTCACTACCGGTAGGCATGTTGTGTCGACCGATCGTTGTCTGCGCGTAAGAATTCGCCGCTGTATAGTATCCGAAGGCTGTGGAATAATTTCCGATCGACGAAGCGTAATCACCGAACGCCATCGAATGCAGGCCACTCGCCGTCGAGTAATAACCTCCCGCGATCGATTCAGCACCACTTGCCGAACTGCCCCAGCCTAAGGCCGTGGAGGCCAAGCCGCTTGCATACGTCTGATAACCCAACGCCGTGGCAGCTGTGTTACTCGCGGTCGTCTCGAAACCCATGGCCAGCGAGTCCTGTCCGCTGGCGGTTGTGCTTCTCCCAAACGCCGTCGAATAGTTTCCAATAGTGGCGTCGTTCCACTGCGTACCGGACACAGTTCCAGCTCGTAGGGCGGACTTCTTCGGATACCAGATCATGCGCGTTCCGCCCCCCGCAGTCGTGAGCGATGCACCGGAACCCACAGTCCCGGTCGCCAAAATACCGCCATCGTTGGCCAAAGTGAGTTTCAGTTCTGATGGAGCCGTGGTGCCGATAGCAACCTTGCCAGGGCTGTAATGGATGTCCGATCCCGAGGTCGTCCACTGGCTGCTGACCGATCCTGCCGCCCAGCTGGGTGCGGCCCCTGCTCCGTTTGACGTCAAAACCTGACCTGCGTTGCCCAAGCCTGAAACAGCTCCGATCGCGCCAGTGCCGTTACCGAGAAGGATGCCATTTGCGAGGAGAGTCGTGGCCCCGGTTCCTCCATTACTGACGGATAGAGTGGAACCCGTAGTAAGAAGGCTTGAAGAAGCCGGTCCATCGATCAATTGCCCGGAGCCATCCCAGACAGCCAAATTGCCATTGTTTGTCGTTCCTGATTTCAAA
>Ga0209518_1003315_pt1 | contig 13881 bp, 18 predicted proteins | sample RifGroB1_FD_183993 | JGI IMG/M metagenome (GOLD analysis project Ga0209518, IMG submission 183993) | Groundwater microbial communities from Rifle, Colorado, USA - Groundwater B1 (SPAdes) (version 2) | ecosystem: Environmental > Aquatic > Deep subsurface > Groundwater | place: Rifle, Colorado... | reverse complement strand
CTTGCGGATTTATATTTTCCAAATCCACGCCTTTTTGTTTAAGATATTGGCCAATCGTTTGGTATTGATCCGGGAACCAAGTCATGTTGGCAATTATGGCCGCATTCCACATCTCTACCTCTGTCGCTCCTTGTGATGCTAGGTATTCAAGAAGTCCGAGCATAGCCATGCCATGATTGCAGTCCGGAAAATATGTTGCGTTGTTGCAACATGGTCTGTAAATTCCTTTTGCAATTTTCTCCACAAGCGCCTGCTGACCTGGTGTTAGAGTGGCCAAAGTATGTTTGTTGTAGTGATCCATTACTGACCCGGCGGTCACTGTCCATCCTCCAACTGATGCCATGTTTGTAGGGCCGCCGTATCGAGAGTCCATAATCGGCCCGCTCTCCAGAACCTGATTTTTATTGGCCAGACCATATGCCCAAAGTAAATTAAGCTCTGTTACTCCAAAAAGTTTGAAGGGATCAATAGTGCCATTTGCGATCAAGATTTCGAGCATTTTCTTTTCTGCTTCAAGAGGCAGTATATTTCCGCCATCAGTTAAGGTTGCTTGGACATTTTGCGCGTTAGAATTCTTTGCGGCCTGCGTTTGCAACGAGCGATTTCCATTGTTATAGATCATGGCTCCTGCGACCATGGCTCCTGCAACGACGATGGCTATAGGGAACATATACTTATCGCCAAACTTTTTTAATTCTTCTTTGGCCGACTCTTCTTGTGTTTCGCGTTCTATTTCATCCTTCATACTTCATATTGTTATTTATTTTTCATCACAACAGTCTTCCATTTTTTTAACTATTTCTTCGACTGACCATGATTCATTGATGTCCTTTGATGTAGAGGGTCCAGCTACCCGTAGTTTTTTAATTGTTTCTTTTATACCCAAAGTCCTGATCTCATTGAGAATTAGACGCCGCTGTTCACATTTCTCGCAATGAGGTATGCGGAGCACCTTAGCGATCTTAGCGATAGCATTCCCAAGTTTTAGTTGTTGTTTGGTAATCATGTTGGGTATTGGTTAGAGGAAGAATATAACAAAGCCGAGAACGACCATGGCGATACCGCCCCATATCCTCATATGTTTTGTCTCCGACTTTTTCCAGCGGTTAACTTTTTCAACAAGCGCATTGTCGCTTGCGATTAGCAGGATGACGACGAGCGGCAGGATGAATATCAGATTGTAGAGCAGAAGATAGCCAACGCCTGTAATATATGTCGCCTGGTCATGCAAAAGCCCTAGCACCATAAGATACGGTCCTCCTGTGCATGGGAACTCGCATAAGCCAACCAATGCGCCCAGCAAGAACACCGCCGGAAGCGAGGCCTTGTTCATAAGCAGAGCCATTTTGCTGTGCGCCGCTTGCGGTATGCGTAGCTTAATCGGGAACGACGGAAAAAACTCGTTAATGAGGTTGATACCGCCAAGCACGATCAATAGCGCCGCACCGACCTTAGCCATAAAGTGGGGAGTATTGAACAAGTGCAGAGCTTGGAGAATTCCCAGGCCTATTAGGATGTACACCGCTAGAAGTCCTAATATGTATACGCCGCCTATTTTTAAGATGCTTGATCTTGTCTTTTGAAGGGAAAGCAGGAAGGCAATAGTGAGAAGCAAGATGCCGAACGCGCACGGATTAATGCTGTCGATCAAAGCCGCTACACTTACCAACGGGAGGAGCCAGCTACCTCCATCGCTTATGCTCCATAGCACCGTCGTGCCTATGTTTCCTGTCTTGAGCAATATTACTGACCCAAACAGCAAGACGGCAATGCCAACTAGAATCGCAAGTTTTTTGTTCATAATGCGTTATGGCGTTACTGCCGCGGAGAACTGGAGCTCGACTTGCTGTCCAGAGTTATTTTCAAGAGTGACTACCCGCTGGATACGGCCGACTCCTGCAGGGCCATGAGCGGCCGGATCAAACACGACCTCAACAGATGCTTCCTCATTCGGATTTATTGTCTGATTTATTAATGGAGTCGCACCATGCCCGGGCATTCCGAATGGGCCAAACTGCTTGCTTCCTATTGAAAGCGCCGCTGTTGTGCACATACACGAGGTATACATCTTGCTTATGACGACCTCTTCATTGCTCGTGTTTTTAATTTTGAATGTATGTTTTACTTTGCCGGCCACCATTGAGATGGAGCCGAAGTCATAGGAGCTCTCTTCTTCCACAGTAAGTGTCCCGTTACTATTTGTTGATATCGCTGATGACGCGTTTTGAACATCGGGACGCGCGACCCAGACAAGGCCCACAAGAACCAGGACCCCTATTCCGATACATATAATGATTTTGTTCATGTTTTTAGTTATTTAAGAAATACAAAAATCCCTTGATTAAAGGGGTAAGAGGACGCACGATACAAAACCAACCCAACAGACAGTTTTACATCGGCGTCCTAGAGAGTGGCCGGGCTATTTTCGTGCAAAGCTAGCCAGCGAGTAAGTCGTTGTTTTTGATGAGGAGAGAAAGAATCTCTGTACTGATGCCTGTAAAAAGCGAGTTGGGGAGGTTTGAAAAGATTCGGTGATAAAAATGCTAGGCCTATAAAAAGTAGAGAGGTTAGCGTGAGAAAGAGCGAGCTCATAACATTTCCGACAAAGATAGCGGTTGAAAAGCCCTTGAAAGCATCTAGGTGGAATGTCAGATAATTAGTGGTGCTGCCCTGCTTCGGACAGTCCACCCCTTGAGACGCCGCCCAGATACAGCTGCCGCCGTGATCCTGTGAGTCGTTATAATGCATGCCGGAAAAACCAAAAGCGGCAACACCTACAAAACTAACAAGCAGGGCGGTAGTAAAAAGAAATTTCATAAGTAGTGGTTTTATTATATACCGCATATCCCATTAGTCAAATTACTGTTTGCAAACCATTGGCTCCATAATTTTGTTCGATGTTAAGTAGATTGAATACGCCAACAAACCGACTCCAAGAAAACCAAACTCCTCACCGCCAAGCGGCAAGATGGCAAGTAGACCGCCGGCGCCAAACAAGGCCAGTGTTGAGGTGAATAAAAACGTACCGCACGCGGCACAGCCGATTCCAAACACGCCGCTTACCAAACCTCCTACACTGCCCCCAATACTTAGAGCAGCCCCAGAACCTTGCAATGCGGCGCGCCTCGCGCGTATATAGTACGCAAGAAGTGCGATGTTAATGCCAAACAACACGGCGATTGCTATAGTATAGCCCGCGGAAATTGCCGAAAAGTTCGTCTGTATTGATCCAAGCAAACTGTACAGAAAACTTATTTTCTCTATTGCCGAAGCGTTTGAATTGAAAGTGACTTCGCCTATCAGTTTCAAGTTTGGCAGCCATACCGCAAACGCAAAAACAAGTCCTGTAACGATGGCAGTGAGGATTACGTATTGAACATTGGAGAAAACCTTTCTAAATACATATACCATACCAAATAGACCAGGCCTATATGCCGCAAGAATGTTTTAAATGATTATTTATCCTGAAGTGCTATTTCAATAAGCTGTTTTACAGATGCGTACGGCTGAGCGCCTGACAACGGGAATGTTTTGCCGTTTTCAGCTATAACGATACTCCACGGTGTGCCTTGTCCGCCAGTTTCGACGGCATTTGCGATATCAGACTCTATATGTTTGTCATACTTACCGCTATCCATGCAGGTGTTGAAGTCTTGTTCATTAATACCGAGCTCTCGGACTATTTGCGGTATAACTGTTTTGACGTCAGTTTGATCGTTTGAAGGCGTAAGCTCAAAAAGTCGATCTGTAAATCTCCAAAACGCGTCGTTTCCTCCAAGCTCGTTGACGCATTCGGAGGCAACCGCCTCAATACGGGCATTTTTTGGATGCAGTTGGTCAAGCGGAAAGTGCCGATACACCCACGCAACTTGTCCGCTATTTCCATACTCGTCCATTATTTGGTTCATTGTTTCGTGAAATCGTTTACAAAACGGGCATTCAAAGTCAGAGTATTCCACTATTTTGACCAACGCATCTGGGTTGCCCTGTATATGGTCGCTGTCATTAACCGGCCGTACAGAATTAGTTGAACCGGCGGCTTGCGCGATACCCTGCCCATCTTCTACCGCACCAGCAGATTGACCTTTATTGCTGTATAAAACTGCTCCGGCGATTAATATTCCGGCGATAACTATTGCAACCGGCGCCGTTAAACTGGCGGCATTTGGTGTTGTCTCATTCATAATACTGGGCATTATAGCAGGGCAATCCGGAACAGCAATCTACACACCCGTACACTCTTCCTAAGTTACACTCTAAAAAAGTGCTGGAGAAAGAAAAGAAATATAATTAACCCGCCAAGTATGACACTCCCAACTACAATCAGCGCGCCCCGCAATATGTCCTCTGACTCTTTCGATTTTTTTAAAGCCAGATAAAGTGCGACAAAGGCAACTACGGCAATGCCGCCCTTCCCCACCCAGTGGTGGCCGGCTAGTTGTACCAAGAATGATTTGAACGGTTCTGACACTTCGCCAAGAAGTGTCATTCCAACTATGAGCCATATGACTCCGATAGTTGAAGTAATGAGTGCTTTGCTGTTTGGTTTCATATGATTTTTGATTCCAAGGCGGCTCTAAATCCGCTTGATATAAGGAAGCCCATGCCCGCCATTGCAAACGCCAAGAGCACGACAAGTCCGGAGATGAGTAGGACGGTCATTCTAAAATTCCTCTTTTGTATAAACTCATTCTGATATCGCTTAAGAAGCCCCCAAGTGAGGATTGCAAGGAAAGGAAGGAAAAGAAAGACGTGCTCTTTTGTTTCGGTGATTATTGAGTGCGCCCACGGTATAGGCCCACTCTTGATAATGGGCTTTACTGCCGCCCCATACTCGGTGACGTAGTAAAAGCCGCCAAAAAACCAGGCACCCGCCAAAAAAAGGATGCCGAGTAGGGCCGCGATTCGAGCCCTTCGTAACCGCGACTCGTTTGGGTTCAACAGCTCGACCAAAACCCAAAGAAACGCCAGCGCCCCGACCTCGCCAAGTACTGCATGAAGGCCAATTAATGTGTGCATATTACTATTATAAGGTTAAAAATGAGTTGCGGTTGAGTTTTGCTCTTTACCTCGGTCTGGTTTTGTTTCAGCGTTCCTTATCCCCAACTTTTTCTTATTCATAAGCATCTATTTATAGGTACTATTGATAGATGCTTATCAGTGTAACACTCTTTGTCCATGCCTAAAAAGAAGTTGCCCGAGATTACCGCCATTACCAAACGAGACGGGTCGGTTGTGCCGTTTGACGCGCATAAAATTGCCGCGGCGGTGGAAAAAGCGATGAAGGCCGCCGGGGAATTTGCCGACAAAGCACCTGACAGTGTGTCGGCGGCGGTTATAAAAACCATAGCCACAAAAAAAGAGGCCGACAAAACGTACACCACCACCGTTGAGGGAGTGCAGGACGAGGTAGAAAAGGAGCTGATGTTGCAAGAGTTCCCCGCTACGGCAAAAGCGTACATTTTGTACCGTGCCGAGCGCACGCGCATGCGGCAAAAGCAGGGTGACGTGCCGGCAAACATTCGCTCACTGGCCGCCGAGAGCAAACAATATTTTAAAAACAATCCGCTCGGCGAGTTCGTGTATCTGCGGACCTATGCGCGATGGATTGATGCGGAGGGTAGGCGCGAGACTTGGGTGGAGACGGTAGACCGGTACATTTCTTTTATGAAAGAGAATATTGGCGACAAGCTCGCCGAGCACGAGTATGCCGAGTTGCGCGAAGCAATCTTGCGACAAGAGGTAATGCCATCCATGCGCCTGATGCAGTTTGCAGGCGAGCCGGCACGCCGATGCAATACGTGTGCATACAACTGCACGTTTACAGCCCCTACGAAACTGGGAGATTTTGCAGAGATAATGTATCTCTCTATGCAAGGATGCGGAGTCGGATTCTCTGTCGAGAGTCAAAATATAGAGAAACTTCCGCAAATACAAAAACAGAAAAAGACAAAAAAGAAGACACCGACGTATGTTATAGCGGATTCTAAAGAGGGATGGTGCGACGCTCTAACGCTTGGGCTCAAAACATGGTACGCGGGTGGCGAAGTCGAGTTTGACTACTCACTCATTAGGCCGGCCGGCGCACGGCTTAAAACAATGGGCGGTAAGGCGTCTGGTCCGGAGCCGTTGCGCTCACTTCTTGATTTTGCTCGTGAAAAAATATTACGGCGCCAGGGGCGACGACTGCGGAGTATTGATGCACACGACATTATATGCAAAATAGGCGAGTGCGTTGTTGCGGGTGGTGTGCGGCGCACCGCCATGATCTCGCTTTCTGACCTAGACGACACAGAGCTGCGTGATGCAAAGAAAGGGCAATTTTTCCTTACAGACCCGCACCGCTCGGTCGCGAATAACTCGGCAGTATATGAGACAAAACCAACCAATACGGAGCTTGTGGAAGAGTGGGTTGCTCTGATGAAAAGCGGTTCCGGCGAGCGTGGCATCTTCAACCGTGGAGCACTCGCCAACACGTTGCCAAAGCGCCGCGCATCTTACTTTAAAAAAGTGGGGCTTCTCGACACCGACGGCGTTATGCGCGGTTCTGTCGGCACGAACCCTTGCGGCGAGATAATTCTGCAATCGAAGCAGTTTTGCAACCTTTCCGAAGTGATAGCTCGAGCCGGTGACACGCAAGAATCATTGGTGCGCAAAGCGCGGCTTGCCGCGCTCCTTGGAACCTACCAGTCTACGCTGACTAAGTTCAGATACATATCAAAAGAGTGGACCAGGCACTGCGAGGCGGAGCGCTTGCTTGGCGTGTCGGTTACCGGGCAGTGGGACAGCGACGTTGCGCGCACACCGGAGGCATTGCGCGCGATGCGTGATGCGGCTGTAAAAGCCAACGCCACATACGCAAAGCGCTTCGGTGTCAATCAATCAACCGCGGTTACCGCAGTGAAGCCGTCCGGAACGGTTTCTCAAACCTTCAACTGCTCTTCTGGCATTCATCCGCGCCACTCAAAGTACTACATACGCCGGGTGCGCATCTCTGCAACCGACTCGCTCTTTAAAATGATGCAAGACCAGGGTGTGCCGTACTACCCAGAAGTCGGGCAGTCGAAGGAGAACGCAAACACATATGTTTTGGAATTTCCTGTGGAGGCGCCAAACGGGTCGGCCTTCAAAGACGACTTGACCGCCATGGAACAGCTCGAGTATTGGAAGACAGTTAAACTCAATTACACGGAACACAATCCGTCTGCAACAATTTCTGTAGGCGAGGACGAGTGGATCGGCGTGGTGGACTGGATACAGAAAAATTGGGACATAGTCGGCGGGCTTTCATTCTTACCGCGCTTTGACCACGTGTATCAACTGGCCCCATACGAGTCTATAGACAAAAAGCGGTACGAGGAAATGGTTGCCAACTTCCCAAACATAGACTACTCCAAGCTCGTTATATATGAGCGCACAGATGAGACCGAACAAAAAAAGGAGCTTGCGTGTGTAGGCGGCGTGTGCGATATAGACATGGTGGAGATACCTGCCGAGTCGACACCTGCAAGATACTAGAGCTATGTTGTATACAAGGAAAGGAGACCGCGGCACCTCGGGGCTTTTTGGCACCAAAGAGCGGTTTCCAAAAGAGAGCCCGGTGTACGACGCGCTGGGGACTCTAGACGAGCTTAACGCGCTCCTTGGTGTCTGTTTTGCCCTATCAAAAAGAAAGGAAGTCGGCGCCGTGCAACAACACCTCTTTATCATCCAGGCAGAGCTTGCCGGAGCAAAAAAAAGCATTATAGAAGAGCAGGTCACACAACTTGAGCATATGACAGACACTTTGGAGGCCATGGTTCCACACCAAGGGTCGTTTGTGGTCTCCGGAAGCACAAAAATGTCCGCCTTGTTTGACTACGCGCGGGCTGTGTCGCGCAGAGCCGAGCGCGAGGTCATAAAAGCACGGCATATAAGCACCTGCTCCCCCGCCACCTATGCGTATCTAAACCGTTTGTCTAGTCTCTTGTTTGCGCTGGCGCGGCACGAGTCGGCAAAAGCAGGTATAGTTGAACAAGCGCCAAGATACGAGTAATCTGTAAGGAAATTAAGTATATATGCAGACAAGACAGAGGTGGAAAATCATAGGAGCCGTAGCGCTTGCGGTTGCCGTCGCAGGAGTGTTTTTATATGCAAACGTGGCGAAGGCCCCGCGGCAAGCGACAGAGCTTGAGGCACCCATAGCCGGTGGGGTGACGCTTTCTGTAGAGGGCCTGTACGCAGACAAACAAGTTTCCTTTAGTTCAGGCGATACGCTTCTGCAAGTGTTGCAAGGGCTCAATACACAAGACCCGGCTATGCGGCTTGTGGTTAAAGAGTATGCAGGGCTCGGCACGCTTATAGACGGTATGGGTGATCTGCACAATGGCGACGGCGGCAAGTACTGGCAGTACAAAGTAAACGGAGTGATGCCGCAAATTGGAGCCGGCGCTTATCTGGTTAAAAGCGGCGAGGATGTCGAATGGTTTTTCGGCGCCTCTCAAGAATAAATTATGGGTAAAAAGTTTCTTGTTGTAGTAGGGCTCGTGTGTGTGGGTATTGCCGGGCGCCTCTTGCCTCACGCGCCCAACACGACACCCATAACCGCTATAACTATCGCGGCACAAAAGCACATCGGTAAATGGTGGGCTTTTGCAGTGCCAATGGTTGCTATGGTAGCGTCAGATGCGGTTTTAGGATTTTATGATTGGAAAATTCTTGCGAGCGTCTACGGCTCTTTTTTACTTATCGGCTTGCTCGGCCGATATATGCGCAAATACTCAAGCGCTCTTGCAGTCGGAGGGCTTGTCGTGTCGGCGTCGGTATTATTTTTTCTCATCACCAACGCTACCGTATGGCTATTTTCCCCTTGGTATGAAAAAAGTCTTTCTGGTCTGCTCTATAGCTACACTCTAGGATTGCCGTTTTTGCGAAATATGCTGCTTGGCGACCTTGTATATACTTTTGCTCTCTTAGGAATGTTCAACCTGTCATCTGCCAAAATGGCGGCGGCCACGGAAAGACTTTTGCGGCTGGCCGCGAAATGGTGGTCTGTTCCCCTGCCGCGGAGTATGAGAAAATCTCCCAACAGCTCTGGGTGGTGATGGTGACGGCGCGTGTACCACCGCGCGAGCGGGCGGCAGTTGTGGCGTTTGCGACACTGGGACAATTTTTTTAATAAGCCGCTCGATGTCGCGTATGTCGCGCTTTTCATCCGGCATAGCAAACGAGATGGCGTGCCCCGAGGCGCCTGCGCGCGCGGTGCGGCCGATGCGGTGAACATAGTCTTGCGCGTCAGATGGCAGGTCGTAGTTAATAACCAGCTCCACTCCTTTTACATCGATACCACGCGCCGCAATGTCGGTGGCAACAAGCACGCGGTACTTGCCCGCCTTAAAACCCTCAAGCGCCGCGCGGCGCTGGCCTTGGGTGCGGTTCGAGTGGAGCTCCGCCGCAGTGTACCCCATGTGCTCTACAGTGCGCCTCACTCGGCTGGCACTGTGCTTGGTGCGCATAAAAACGATAGCGGAGCCGTGGCGGTCGGAGAGCACTTTTTCCAACAGCCGTATTTTTTCATCCTTGCGGACTATAAAAAACTCTTGGCTCACCTTTTCGGCCGTGGTGCCTGATGGCGCCACCTCGATGCGTATAGGAGACCGCATGTGTACGGTGGCAAGCTTCATAATTTCAGGAGAAAGTGTGGCGGAAAAGAGCATCGTCTGCCTCTCTTTTGGCACCATCGCGAGTATGCGCTGTATCTGCGGCAAAAAGCCCATGTCGAGCATGCGGTCAGCTTCGTCCAAAATGAGTACGTTTGTGAGAGAAAGAGAGATGGTCTTTTGCAGAAGGTGGTCATTGAGGCGGCCGGGGGTTGCGATTATAACGTGCGGGTCGGCCTTAATCTTTCGTATCTGGTCGCGCATAGAGTTGCCGCCGATTATAAGTGCGGTGCGCAGGTGGGAGGTCTTTCCTATCTTATGCAGTGCCTCTTCAACCTGGTTGGCAAGCTCACGCGTGGGCAAGAGTATAAGCCCGCGGCCTCCCGACCCGGCCAAGCGCTGCAAAAGAGGGATGCCGAAGGCCAAGGTCTTTCCCGTGCCGGTCTGCGCCACGCCGACAACATCCTTGCCCTCTATAGCGGGCGGTATTGCCATCTGCTGTATTGGAGTCGGGGTTTTAAAATCACCGGATGAAAGCACGCTTAAAATTCTCGGCGAAATGCCGAGCCCTTGGAAACCGGATTGTTGTGCTTGTATATCCACGAGAAATGCGGCGAAATGCCGCCTACAGAATCCTCTCTATCTCACTTGTGCCTTGCACTGTGCTAAGCACTACGGAGTATTCGTATACATACAGAGTACCCTATATACCCTTTTTTGTCCAGTGTTTGTCAAAACAGGTCCTTACTGCTTTGCCATAAGGCGCATAACTTCGGCGTCATCTACCTGCGGAAACTCCTCGAAGTGCGCGCCCACTGCGCCCAAAAACTCATCGGGTTGCTCAAGAACGATAACTTCGTCGGCGCCTTCGCTCCTAAGCGCCCGTAGTGACCCCGCGGGTGCGACCGGCACAGCAACGACAATTTTACTCGGTTCACGTATTTTCACCGAACGCACCGCAAGCCGCATGGTAAGGCCGGTTGCAATGCCGTCGTCCACAATGATTGCAACCTTTCTTACAAGGTTTATGAGGTTCTTTCCTTTGCGATAAAGGTTACTGCGGCGCTGTGCTTCTTGCTGCTGCCGCAGAACCTCTTCTTTGAGCCATGCTTGGTCTACCGTTTTTACCTCTGCATCGTTTAGGATAGTAGTGCCCTGTTCATCAACCGCGCCTATGGCATATTCGGGACTAGTGGGATGACCTATTTTACGCGTCACCACAATATCTAAAGGGAGATGGAGATGGTGAGCAATTACTCGCCCCAGCACCACCCCGCCGCGCGGGAGTGCAAGCACCACGGCATTTTGCCCGCGGTAGTGCGCGAGCATATCTCCAAGCTGCTCTCCGGCCTCTTCCCTGTCGCGAAACATAGCGCTATTTATTTTTCTCCTCCTTTTGGTGCTGCAGTTTCTTCTTGCGTGCGGGCTTAACCGCTCGCCTATGCACCGCATTTTTTAACCGTGGCGGCCGCGTCAAGTGGTCCATCTCTCGCAGGAGCTTCTTCTTGTCGGCGAGCTCCTGCCGTTTCATATACCGCCATTAAATCACATTAATCAGGTTCTTGGAATTATTGAAGTATCTGCGACTCCTGAACGAAGTCCGAATCATCGCAATGGCTGGAAATACGGTATTTTTCCGCACCTAATTGGTTATATACCTCAGACTAACTGTACTTCCTTGCCCAACGTATGGGCGACCCGGCCGAGCGTGTCGACGGAAATACCTCGGTCACCGCTCTCGATACGGGCAATCACCGACTGCGGCATGCCGGATTTTTGCGCTACTACCCGCTGCGTCATCTGATGAGATGTGCGGAGGTCGCGAATCTGCTTGGCGAGCCGTAAACGTACCATCTCCTCGCTATAAGCTCTCTGGAACTCCTTTTTTTTAGAGACCTTGCCAAATACCTCATCAAAGGAATGCCATTTGAAGTTTTGCTGTTGTTTCTTTTTCATAATTTTATCTAGAACCTCTCATCATCTTATACACCTTTTCCGCGTAGTTGATTTCCGACTTGGGCGTCTTGGCAGTTTTCTTTTGGAATCCTCTTACGAAATACAGCACCGAATCGAGCTGGAAGTAGGTCAGACGGTGATGCCCGACAATTAGCTCCCGGACAGAACCGCGCAACTGTTTGGTGCGAACCGACTCGAAGTCCCCCGACCGCATATACTTAATATGTGCCGCAATGGTTGCTTGGCCCGCTTTCGGAACACTACCAATGTATTCGGCTGCAGGGCTCAGAAACTGGACATTGTACCGCTCTTCCATAGAGCGACAGTATACTCATAAATCTCTCCCCTCGTGCTAGTATAGCGAATTTGCTATACTATGTCCAGTTACATTTTACACGAAGCAAACGACGCGACTCGTGCTAGCTCAACTTGGCTGACTGGCTCGGTTGCGAACCCACCACAGTGAGGCCGTTGAAGCGTTCTTTGAGCAATTTTAATGTACAAAATTGAGGCATCTCAGTCGGGTCACAACAAACACCATAAACCTACGGACATCTATTGAGACGAAGAGGTTTTTGCCGTGAGTCCGCCCTCTAGCCGCTGAAGAACGGTGAGGTACTGTCTTGCGTAATAGTACCTGCATGCCTCTCTTTCAAGATCCATACCACTACTACCGAAGATAATCATCGAATCTAGCTCGCACACTCCATTGAAATATTTATCTCTTGTCTCTTGTGTCAAGAGCACGACTTTCGGGATATTTTTCAGAAATTCTTCTCCCCCATATTTCCATGACATAGGGGTGCCTTTTTCTAAAACTAGCTCTCTAAGTCGTTTAGGTGATTGGGCGATGATTTTGTCTGCAACAGTGTCAGCCATCGCAAGTGTCGTACTGGCAAGATTGGCGATACATGTAAACCTATCGCTGACATTTGTACTGTCTGGGCATTGCCATACCACAACACCTAAATACGGAGTTGGTGCAGAAAAAGTAGGTTCCTGCCTGGTGGGATTAATGGCCGTAGATAAAGCACGATATTCACCAAATAAATAAGACGCGGCAGAGAAAATAATTATCAAGCACACAGTAATAAGTTTATATTTCATATATGACGGGAGAGTTTAATGGCATCACTTACGGATTCGTCGTGTGATCTTCTCTCCAACTTTTCTAAGGTTCCTTAGAAATATATTCCGCTTGTTTTTTATTCTGATACTGTTGGGGTGTTTAATCTTAAATATGTGCTTGAGTTCTGGGAATGAAGAAGAGAAAAGTCTCTCCGTGTTATACCCAATACATAGGATTTGCGTGAATTCCTTAACTCCAAGAATCTTAAACTGTTTTCTTAAATTTCTTAGATTGCGCTGTTTAAATTTCTTATCTTTCCATTTCTTGACGACCAGTGCAGATTTGGGTTCGTGGTGAGAAATGAGATCAGTCATATAAGAACCTGTGAAGGGCGATTTAGAGAAGCCCTCCTTATACCACCGATCAAATTGATGTCCTTCCTTATGAAAGTTTTCACCAAACTTGACCCTGGCAGCGGGATTGAGTCCGATTATTATGATTCGGCTGTGAATTCTTTTTGAGTCTTTCTCTGGATCAAATGGCCATATGGCAAACGATGCTGTAGTAAAACGTTTCAACTTTTTGAGCTTTTTATTCATATCATCGCATCTCAGTCACCTGACTTAGCATATGGTGGCTGCCAGACTTGGATTCGAACCAAGATACCCTGCTCCAGAGGCAGGAGTCCTACCATTAGACGATCTGGCAATTGCTAACAACAGAGAAATTGTAGCAGATTTTTTAATTTTTGCACTCTGAATCTATAATCTAGAGTAATATATTTTTAATTAAGCTATAGCTAAATTAAAAATATTATCTATTGAAATAATAACGTACCTTATAAGATTTTGGGGTTGTTTTTTTGTTCGCCTGACTGCGCAGGCTGGCGGCTTTGATGAATGCAACAAACAATGGGTGCGGCGAGAGCGGCCGGGAGAGAAACTCGGGGTGGAATTGCGTGCCGAGGAAGAATGGGTGCACGCTCTTGGGGAGCTCGGCTATCTCCATCAAGATGCCGTCTGGTGAGCGGCCGGAAAATACCAGACCCGCTTTTTGGAGCTGCTCGACATACTTCGGGTTTACTTCATAGCGATGGCGATGCCGCTCGCGTATTTCCTCTTTTTGGTACGCCTCGCGCGCTATTGTCCCTTCCTTCAGGTTTGCAGGGTAAGCACCTAGGCGCATTGTGCCGCCAAGCTTGCCCTTTGCAACATTTTC
>Ga0209518_1003307_pt1 | contig 13907 bp, 17 predicted proteins | sample RifGroB1_FD_183993 | JGI IMG/M metagenome (GOLD analysis project Ga0209518, IMG submission 183993) | Groundwater microbial communities from Rifle, Colorado, USA - Groundwater B1 (SPAdes) (version 2) | ecosystem: Environmental > Aquatic > Deep subsurface > Groundwater | place: Rifle, Colorado... | reverse complement strand
GATCACCTTCACCACGTTCAAGAAACCATTGGTCTCTATGTCGAATACAAGAATCTCTGTGTCTCCTTCTTTAGTTGATTAGCCCCACTGGGAGGTCTTTCGGGTTCCGGCATCTGGCCAACATTTTAGATGTCCGTATTTTGAGGTTGAAATCATCGTTTTGATCCTTTCGGGAAATCATAAGTGAATCCGTATTTTAAGGTTGACGATTATGTTTGACACTCATGAGCAACTAGGCTACCGTTCCCATCCCAGCAAGAAGGGCGCTTGGGAAGGAGGAGCTCCTCTCGTTGGCATCGAACACTGCTTGTGCGAAACCCGAGGGTGTGGCGCTTCTGATGTTGTGGCGCTCCGCACTGGGGGGGCACTTGTGGATACGGTCATCAGGCTCGCCAAGCCCCTCTGCCCGGAACACAGGAGGCATCACGAAGCCGTTGCCTACCCACACGCAGGTCTTCTTGGTGTAGTTGTCTGCCGGTTCATGCCCTGTGAAGTGGTAGGGATGGAACAGGTAGTCAGACTTCCTCCAATGGCTGGCGATGTTGCTGACGGGGTTCTCGATCATGTAGGGGGCGCTACTCCACTCGCAGAACTCCGCTGCCGTGGCAAACATCTCGATGGACAGCGCCAGCCTACGGAGGCCCTTTCCCCGGAACCAACGGGCACCACTGACGGCAAGGTGGTCGCAGGGAGGGAAGGCAGACACGAACGCAATCTCACTGCGGTCAACCGGGCAAAGCCACGGCTTGGTCAGGTCCCAGTGAACCCGGTGGAGAGGACCATCGGTAGTAACCCCACCAGTCTCATAGGCCACGGGGTGCTGGATGTCCACAATGTAAGCTTCATACCCGGCGTCGATCCAAGGCTGGACCATCTTGCCGGTGACATCAAAGAGACTAATTACAGTGTTTTTCATCAGTTATCCTTTTGGAGGTTTCATGCTGTTAGCATTGCCCGACGTTACGATCATTGACAAAGAGGAACTGGCCGGCGACATCCGCATAGTCGTTGAGACGACGAACCATCCCAAGACCTGCCAGCGGTGCATGGACCTGACGGCCAAGATCAGCCGCTTTGGTACCCGCCCTAGAAGCTTCATGGACCTGCCTATCAGAGCCAAGCGTGTAGGCCTTCTGGTGCGTCAGAAGCGGTTCAAGTGCTACAACTGCGGCCAGACCTTCATTGAGCATCTGGGCTTTGTTGATGAGAAGCGAAGCATGACCAAGCGCCTCGTTGAGTACGTCGAGAAGCAAGCCGCCTCGAAGAGATCCTTTGCTAGCATAGCGGCTGAGACTGGCCTGCTGGAGAAGACCGTCAGAGACATCCTGGAGGACTTCCACGTCAGGGTTATCAGCAAGATGAAGTTCGAGACCCCCGAGGTGCTGGGCCTTGACGAGCTTCACATTCTGGGGAAGGCCCGCGCCGTAATCACCAACACCAAGGAGAACACCATCATCGAGATGCTGGAGGATGCAAACAAGAAGACGGTTGCTGACTTCCTGCGAACGCTCGACCCTGCCAAGGTGAAGTGCATCAACACAGACATGTGCCTGCGCTACCGTGACGCCATCAACGAGGTCATGCCTGACGTTGATGTGGTGTCCGACAAGGCCCATGTCCTTTTCAAGGTAGGTTTGGCTGTTGATGCCTTCCGCATCGCCTACGTGAAGAGCCTGGAGAAGGGCGAAAGAACCGGGCTGAAGAAGATCCGCAGTGTCATGCGCCAGAGAAACCACAAGCTCTCCGACAAGGCGATGGAGGCCCTTGAAGCCTGGCACAAGAACCACAACCTGGTCTGGAAGGCCTACGCTGCCAAGGAGGACTTCTATGCCATCTACGACGCCAAGGACAAGGACGATGCCGAGGGCCGATTTGACCGTTGGGCTGGTGGACTCTCCGAAGAGCTTCTGCCTTACTTCGGTGGACTCATAGACACCATCAGCCGCTGGCGGAAGGAGGTGTTTGCCTACTTCATCCACCGGACCACCAACGCTGCCGCTGAGTCTTTGAACGCACGCATCAGAGACATCGACATTGCCGGTAAGGGCCTGTCGTTCAAGGTGCTCCGTATGAAGGTGCTTTACACTGAGGGACGGCATAAGATCATTACTCCGAAGTACGACAAGTCCGCATTCTCTATCCAACGATGGGTGGTCGGTATGGACCGTCCAAGGAACTACGGAGTGTCCATTTCAACCTTTCTGTCACTACTAGATCGAGGGCAAATCTAACCCTCCTTCAACCGCTCAATACGGAGACCTAACATTTTCGCCCATGAATTATAAGCGATGTCTCTGCCCGATCTTTTGGCTCCGCCGTGCTTAATATTCCAATTACCCCTCCCTAGCCACGGCATCACTTCCCTCTCCGGGCTTCCAAATTCTTAATTGCAGTGGCGAACCTTGCTGTGGGGATGTATGACAGGTCCTCAACCTTCATAAACGTGCAGAACTTCTTGAGGTCGGCCCCAACTTCCTTAGCAAGGCTGATAAGGTCCATCACTTGGGCCTCAGTAATGATCTCTACTTCTGCCACGCCCCCCGCGCCTTTGCCGTCGTCGTCCATCTCGCGGCTTGACAGACCAAGTATTGCGTAGAGGGTGTAACGCTCAAGGTAGGAGACGGTTGAGCCGATGGCTTGAATGTCGTTCTTACCCCCCGACTTGTCAGGCGAGGCGGAAAGACTTGTTGACTCGGAATGGCCCATGCGGTGAGTCACGGTGCATTCCACGGTGATGGCGGCTCCATCCTGCTTGGTTTTCCACTGATGGGAAAGCCCATATTTGGAGAGAAACGGCTTGATAGCCTCGATGGATTCAGCCAGACCGGCGAATCTGGTATCGTTGTGGCTGACCTTGCGGCCCCGGTTGATGGTTGGGCACACTTTCCGAAAGTCCGACATGGCCTCGTTGTATGCTTTCCGTGCCTCGTTTGCCTCATACCTAAGCTGCAAGTCAAACAACTGCTGCATCTGCTCGATGCTGGCGTTTGCCTGTTGCGCTCGGTCGATCAGCATCATGGGTGTTACTACCGGTCTGACTTCTAATTCCTGTCTGTCGCTCATCTATCCCCTCCTTTGGGTTGCCCTCCGTGATTGGTGCGTTAACTGTGGGCCAGTATACCGATATTGGCGGGGATGTCTAGCGTTATTTTACATTGCAGCAAAAACTTTTTTGGCTTGACTTGTGGGGCCGCGTGCTGTAAATTCCCTAGCATCAATTTACCGCTACGGGGGGACACCATGCAGCTAAACCGATTGCAGTCTAAAATGGAACACGCGCACATTAGGCCGGAAGACCTGGCAACCAAGACGGGGCTATCTATCAGCACCATCATGAAAGCGCGGCGGGGAGGGAGTATCACGCTTGGCACGGCCACACTGATCGCCCATGGGATGAAGATGAAAAAAGAGGACCTAATTTAGTTGTATACATTCAAGGGGGGGTACAAGATGATCAAGAAGAAAACGGCCAAAACCACCGACACCATGCAAACCATCTCTGCGTTCAAGGCGTTTGACTCTGGCATGAAATGCAGGGGCTACCAGTTTGCGGAAGGCGAGACGTATCACCAGACAGGCAATATCGTGGCATGTCAGAACGGTTTCCACTCCTGCGAAAACCCGCTGGATGTGCTGAATTACTATGACCTTTGCGACAGCCGTTTTGCAAGGGTAACGGCATCCGGCACGATAGCGCGGCATGGGGGCGACAGCAAGGTTGCTTCGGCAACTCTTACCATCGACGCAGAAATCAAACTGCCCGAGTTTATCAAGTCAGCGGTGAATTACTTCATGGCACTATGCAAGGATGTTCCCGATTACAGCCAGCTCGCCGCCTCCGGTTATTCCAGCCAGCTCGCCGCCTCCGGTGATTCCAGCCAGCTCGCCGCCTCCGGTGATTACAGCAAACTCGCCGCCTCCGGTGATTCCAGCAAACTCGCCGCCTCCGGTTATTCCAGCCAGCTCGCCGCCTCCGGTTATTCCAGCCAGCTCGCCGCCTCCGGTAATTCCAGCCAGCTCGCCGCCTCCGGTGATTACAGCAAACTCGCCGCCTCCGGTAATTCCAGCCAGCTCGCCGCCTCCGGTAATTACAGCAAACTCGCCGCCTCCGGTAATTCCAGCAAGCTCGCCGCCTCCGGTGATTCCAGCAAACTCGCCGCCTCCGGTGATTACAGCCAGCTCGCCGCCTCCGGTGATTCCAGCAAACTCGCCGCCTCCGGTGATTCCAGCAAACTCGCCGCCTCCGGTAATTCCAGCAAGCTCGCCGCCTCCGGTGATTCCAGCCAGCTCGCCGCCTCCGGTAATTCCAGCCAGCTCGCCGCCTCCGGTTATTCCAGCCAGCTCGCCGCCTCCGGTTATTCCAGCCAGCTCGCCGCCTCCGGTTATTCCAGCCAGCTCGCCGCCTCCGGTGATTACAGCAAACTCGCCGCCTCCGGTGATTCCAGCCAGCTCGCCGCCTCCGGTGATTACAGCAAACTCGCCGCCTCCGGTAATTCCAGCAAGCTCGCCGCCTCCGGTGATTCCAGCCAGCTCGCCGCCTCCGGTAATTACAGCATTGCCATGTCAGCGGGGACCGACGGAAAGGCTAAAGTTGGCAAAAACGGTGCTATCGCCCTAACTCGGTGGGTTGCGACAGAAGAACGCTACCGCATATCTGTTGCCTACGAGGGGGAGAACGGTATAAAGGCGGATACGTGGTATACGCTGGATGATGACGGCAATTTTGTAGAGGCATAGCCCTTACCCTTTACTGGAGGAATAGATGAAGGAATACCCCGTTACCCCCATCGGCAAGCCCCGCATGACACAGCGGGACAAGTGGAAGGGCCGGGATTGCGTCAAGCGGTATCATGAGTTCAAGGATGCCTGCCGGTTGCACAAGGTCACACTCAACCTGTCGCAAGACCACGTGACGTTCATCCTTCCCATGCCGAAAAGTTGGAGCGCCAAAAAACGGGCCAATATGGACGGCAAACCGCACCAGTTGAAGCCGGATATTGATAATCTCACCAAGGCGTTATTTGATGCCGTTATGGATCAGGATTGCGGCATATGGGACTGCAGGGTAACAAAACGGTGGGGTGTAGAAGGCAAGATCATCGTCAACGCTGGATAGGATAAGAGGAGGGAGGGATGAAGGCAGGACTATCGCCATGAAGATGCAGGAACGCGGCCTGTATGCCAAGTTGACGGCTCAAAGGGATATCCGGTGGGCAATCATGCGTCGTATGGCCGATATCGATGGGATCCGAAGGGGTACCAACGATTGGCACTACTGGCTGATTAAACACGGCTTCGGTAAAACATGGATGAGGGATGCGGCATGATATGCCAGAATCCCAATTGCAAGCGAGGAGAGATTATCCAAGGCCAATACGGTGCTGAATGTGATGAGTCTTTCACAGCAAGAGTAGCAAGTGGGTACTGTTCCAAGCGGTGTAAAAGACTTGCTTCCCCCTCAAAACCAGAGAGGGGGAAGCCTACCTTGGAACTGAAAAGCTGCAACACGGAGCGGCCTGAACTTGTGGCGCAGCCTTACGAAGAAATACCGCGCAGCGAGCCGTACAAGCAATTTATCCGGGAGCAAGATTGCCTGTTGATGGGGATGTACTGCCAGTGTGTAGGGGATGTCGCGCCGCACCACACCGAGGGCGCGGGAATGAGCATAAAAGGCTCGGACTTTTCATGTGTGCCGCTTTGTGCTTCCCATCACTTACTGATGGACAACGCAGGGAAGAAGGGCCGGGGCATCTGGACGCCGGGAGAGTTGGCGAAAATCGTAGCAAGGCTGAACGAGGAATTTAACAGGCTGATGGAACATAAAATCAAAAGGGGGAAGTGATGATTAAGTATAGAGTAGAGCTTAGCAGATGGAGGGTTATCCCGAGGATAGATCCATATGAGGTTGTCAAAGAGACGGCCAAGCAACTAGTTATCCTTATCCCAGTCAGACGTTTTAACAGCGACACCGTGGCTACAAGAGAAGACAGGTGTAACAAAGAATCTGAGTACCACTGTTTCTTTGACACGTGGGCTGCGGCCCATGAATTCCTAATTGCCGAGGCTCAACGGAAGGTCGAAGCTGCACAACTCAAATTGGAAGAGGCCAAAGTCTATCAAGGCAACGTCAAAGGCATGAAGAAACCGGAGTAACCACTATCACGGCGTAAGCCATAACAGAGGGAGGGAAGATGATGGAGTTCTTTGGGGTGTGTATACTGTTTTCGGCTGTGGTTTTCTGTATTACAATGATTCTCATACACGAACACACTCTTGACTACCAGCGGCAAAAAGATGAAAAGGATCGCGAAGAGCGGATGTATAACCGTTGACATGGGAAATATCAGGGCCGGTGAGGAGGACACCGGCCCTGTGCCAATTGGCTAAGGGATAACGCTAGCAGGTACGGTGTTATCTCCTGTGGTGAGTGCCGCAGCCGGGGTTATGCAACTGAAAATATTCCGTTTTCTCTTGCTTTGCCGCCTCCAAACAAAAGAGTGGCGAAAAACCACCGTGTACTTTGCCAGTAGCGGCTTGAAGGGCGGTAACGCTCCCACCCTTTGGGCGGCGACTCTTCAACCATGATGTCCTGTAGGATTTGAGATGCCTGCCAATTGCTGCATTTGGTGCCGTCATCAAAAACGCCAGTATTGCAGAGTTGGTCATGGACCCACCAGCAGCGGCTTGTGATGTCAGCCGCACCCGTTGCGCCGTCCGACAGGTCCTTTGTGCTCACAGTCACGAACTTGTCGTATCTGTGAGAGTAGTACGTAAACGGCTCATTCAGCCGGTACATGATTTTGCCGTTCACCTCAACGATGCTGAAATCAACGCTGGAAATTACCCTCATTTTGCCCCCTTCATTTCAATGATACGATCTGTGGCAATGCTTAATTTTAGTAACACCCTCTGAGCACACCGTCGCAGCTCTTTATCGGTGGACTCTTCGCGGATCAGCGCGGCAAGGTTGGCAGCAGAAGCTATCGCTTCCACTATGGCCCTCACTTCTTGGCCTCGTTCTGTTGGCGACAGGCGCGGCAAGATTCGGGGTTGCGTTTGGGGCATGTCTTCGCGTCATTGCCGATTGCGCAGCACCCACTGGTATACGACGGGTAGGGATTCTGAAACGACTCAAGCAATTTGACGCGTTCGGAATCTTGCATGATGCCCCCTTACCTCAATCTCCAAACCGCCTTGACATTGACGGTATTGATCTTGGCGGCGCTTTCGCCCACCTCATGCCGTACCGAGGTTCCCGCCTCGAGCGCGACCGTCTCAGGAACCGCTTTCGGGTTGGCGGCACAACCGGCGAGGAAAATTGCCACAACAAAGACACATCTCATGCCTGTACCGGCCACCTGTAGGCAAGCACGTCATAGGATGAAAGGCCAAAACTAGACACTTTCACGCTATCGCTTTGATTTCCCCCGAGCAGGTAAATACGGCCATCGCGGATCTCTTTGAAGAATGCAACGTGATTGCCGGAAGAACTGCCTGTAGCTTGGTCTGTGCCTTTCTTACGTTGCCGAATGACAACAATGCACCCTTCCTTCGGTTCCGTGATCCGATCGCCCCACGATGCCCACGATATAGCCGCAGCGCTACCAGTACCTTTAATACCGGCCTGCGACATACACCAATTCACAAAGGAGGAGCACCAAGGGATTTCATCTTCTCTTGCCTTGAGTGTAGTCGCCGCATGGTACTCGATGATGCGCGGGTTTTCTCCTCCGCGCTTCTCTGACACCCCGATTTCTCGCTCTGCAATTTCCATCCATTTAGGATTGGCCATATTTTTCTCCTGTCATGTTTTACGGCTTACGGCTTCCGGAACGTGTATCCATCAAACGAACCTGTACCTGACACATTGCCGTAAACCCTGATGTTATGTGCCGCCGCAGTAACCGCCATTGACAGCGTACCAGAGTCGGATGCACCGTTTGTGCACAATAACTCAGTATACCCGCCGTCCACCTCCAGCCTGACATACGATTCGTCAAAAGCTCCTGCGGTACTGCAACTTGCATACACGGTCACGTACCCCGCTCCTGTTGTGATAGACTCGACGCCTGTGTCAACGGGCGTATCGCTGCTTACTGATGAGTAGCCGTTGATGGTGAATGCTACCTGTGAAGACTGAGCCGTCACCCGCATCATCCGTTTTGCCGCCTGACCTCCCCATGCGGGGGAGGCTGTCAGAATCGCCATGAGGAGGATTAAGTATCTCATCGCACGTCCACCAGAGCACCGCAGCTTAGCGTCGTGCCGTCATAGCTCACGCAGGAGAGGTCATCGTATTTCGTGGCGCTGGTGCTCCATGTCGGCGCTGTACCAGCCGCCCACTTGTAGGCGCTGGTGAAGGTCGGTGCAGTGGTAGAGGATTGAGTCAGCCGCACGGTGAACGACTCCCCCGCTGTCAGGTTGGTCACACCAATCGCGCAGGCACCCGAGAGGGTGAGCGTATGAATGCCATAGTCAGCGTCTAGGTTGATTGACGTGGAGCATGTGCCGTTGGCTTTGGGCGTCTCGGTGACGGATTTTGATGCGGTTATCTGCCCCGTCACAGCCGTATCATTGGCTACGGTCAGCAGCCCCTTGGTTGCGTGGCTGGTGCTCTCAATGGTCGCAGTGCCGCCCGATGCTGCGCCGAGAGATAGGGTTTTCTGGCCAATGCGCGCTTCGTTGCTGTCCTCGTCAAGAATGTGGAGATAGTCACCTTCGACGTTATATGTTTTTACTTTGTCTGCGGTAGCCGTGGGCGCGGTCATGTTGAACAGTGATATAGCACCGTTAACTCCTAGCTTTTCGCTTGACGTACTTGTACCTACTGAGAACGTGCCGTTGTCTGCCGCGACGTAGCTGTTACCGCTGCCCGAAAACCTAGCATTGCTGGTAGTAGTGTTGTTGCCTTTGAATACGTCAAAATAGACAAGACCTGTTGTGTTGGTGGTTCGGAAAAAACGAAAATATGCGTCACTCGTTCCATCAGCGGGGATGGGGTCAAATTGGATAAATGCCTGCGATCCAGTTGCTGCATTTTTGGTGATGGTGAAAGCGTTGCTTGTGTTCGTTATGTCCACTAGGCTTGCGGTAGTCCCTGTGATTTGCAGACGCATTTGTGGGGCAGCATCCTCTAAGTGAAACTTAACTGACGGTGCCCTGCCAATCCCTATGCGCCCGAACTGTGCTGTAGTGGATGTAGTGCTCAGGTCTTGACCTGTGGTCACACCGTCTGCGGTCCCGTTGACCTGTAGCACCTTGTTTGCATTGCTGGTGTATATTGCGTCAGGCACATCGGTAAGCGCGGGAAGGGTAGTCGCACCTCCACCGGCTGCGCTAATAGTCACATCGTCGGCGTTGTTGGCAATGGTGACGTTAGTTCCGGCCTTCAGCGACTTGAACTGAAGGTCAACCAGAGACTTTGCCTTAAATAGAGTACCCTCGCCAGTACCAACGTTGCTTGCTGTGTTCGCCTCGCCAAAACTTCCAGTCATTGACTCTATTTTGTCATACACTGCATTTTTACTAGGGGCTGTGGCTGTATCTCCATTCCAACCGACACCGTAAGCTGCATCACTTATAGCCCCCGTGTTCGCATCCGCCGTGCAGGTATAAACTCCGGTCGCAGCGTTGTACCCGCTGACTTTATCGGTGCCGGAACAAGCAAAGGCGCTGCTGTATGTGACGTTACTCATGCTATTGTTGGACAACTTCACTACCGCGTCAGTTCCTGTATGAATAAGGTCGTAAGCTGCGACCAGCGGAGTACTAGCTGCTTCGGCATAAACCTTATTGTCCGACATTTGGAGTTCAGCAAGGTCTTCGTCCCCTACGCCAATAATGCTATACTTGGTGCCGGAATTGTTTTTGTACCGGATGCTGTTACCGTAAAGCTTCACCCCATCGCCGCCGTTGCGGATACCGATGGCCCCATTCTGCCCCGCTGCGATAATGGTGTTGCCCTGGAGGAGAATGTTGCTGGAGTTGTTGTGCGTCTCTACACACATTTGGAACAAGTTGCCGGAAGCGCCAGCACCGTCAGTCCCAAACAAAGCAGGATCTTGCGTCAATGTACTGTTCGCCACGGAAAGGCCACTTGAGGTAAAGTCACCATTTGACATGGAAACCACATGCTTGCTGTCGGTCAGGGTCGAATCGTGAATGGAGAGGTTGTGACCGTTAAGAGTGATAGCATACCCACAAGGACGCCCGCCGCCGCCTGAGAGGCAGGAAGCGGCTTGCCCAATGAACCCGTAAGAGTTGGCTTTGATGGTGCCCCTGATGCCTGACGCCGTAATGCCACCGCCAGCGTACAGCGACCCCCTCGCCTCCACGTTGTCGATGACGAAATCTTTAGCCGAGACGCGCAAACCCCAAGTTTGGTTTGTGGTAGCGCTCAAATCAAAAATAGCGTCGTGAATTTCAAATCCCTTAGCAGGGTAGACCACAGCAAGAGTGTCAGCGGTAAAAGTAGTCTTGGCGGGGATGCTTATCGTGGCAGTGTTGCCGCTGATCCCAATTACTTCAGTCAGTATGCCGTGTTTGTAAATCCCTCCGTCCGTACTGTAGGGCGTAGAGTTGTTGGCGCGGATCATGTCTCCAACCGCGACAGACACCCCGCCTGGGATGGTGAACGTTCGGGCGTCTTGTGTGAAAACCACGGATAATCCGGTATGAGATGACTTATACCCGCCTATCTCTATCAAGCCGTTTACGCCTTCAAACGTGCCAGAGATGGTCGCGCCGTTGGCAAATATCTTGACGCCGTTCTGCCGGGTTTGGCACGTTTGCCCTAGTTTGTATGTCTTGGTTCCGTTGAGGTTCACCTCAAAGTTACTACCTGACCGCAACAGCGCACAGAAAGGGTTGAAATCGTCGGTGGTGCCGTCCCCCGCTGTGTCGGTCCAGTCCGTATAAACCGTGGACACTTTCGGACCTATGGCAAGCTCGTTTGAGGTAAACCCAACAAGCCATTGGCGCTGCGGTGCTTCAAGCGGGCCGTTGATACTAAGCGTGCCAGCAGTCTGGATAATTCGGGCGCCTGGTTGTACGTGCAAAATGCATGTGGCAGGAATGGTGATGTTAGAATCCATCGCCCAATCGCCGGGGGTGAGAACTAAGGTTTTAACCGTCGAGCCGATGGCCGTAAGCGCGGCGTTGATAGTAGCTGAGTTGAGCACCCCGCCGTTGTAATCAGTGGCGTACACCTCGTTATCGACATCCCCCGGCTGCAACGCCGTATCCGCCACCCCTGCGACTGTTGCTATCTCTGCGTCCTGCGTAACGTCCCTGTCGGCCTTTGCGGTGGAGTAGGAGTCGAAGGCCGCGATGGTCTTGTAGGTTGTAGGCGCATCGGCAACCGCACCTGAAAGATTGCTGAACGTGACTAGTTTTGCAGCGTCGAAACCCTCCCCCATCGGCCCTACGTCCCCTTGGTCCCCCTTGTCGCCCTTCGGCCCAGTTGCTCCTGCTGGCCCCGTTGCGCCGGTAGCGCCCGTGGCACCAGTAGCACCGGTCGCCCCTGTCGCACCAGCGGGACCGGCCACGCCTTGAATCCCTTGGGGTCCGGTTGCGCCTTGCACACCCTGCGGCCCTTGCGGTCCTGTAGCGCCAGTTTCACCCTTAGCTGCGAAGAGGTCCCACTTGGCAGGGTTGGTTCCGGGAACCACACCCGAGCTGTATTCAAGTGCAATGTAGCTGTTTCCGTTGTAGCTGACTTCGTCGGCGCGGACGTACCCAGTTGGACTGCCTGACCAAGGACCCCTGAAGTTAGGGCCGGTACCGTCATTCCCCTGCGGCCCCTGTGGGCCAGCCGGACCCGTCGCGCCGGGAGCGCCAGCCGGACCTGTCGGACCCGCCGGACCCTGCGGACCAACGCCCACTGAGGAATAGGATATCTGCCGGACCACGCCACCGCGAACGGTAATCAGCCGAGTTGCCCCCTGTGGGGCGGTTTCCTTCGGAGAGTTCTGGAATAAACTTTGTATGGATTGCGGCTCGACCGCCGCAGCGACGGAAGCAATCAGAATCAAGGCAAGGGTGTATAGTCTTTTCATAGGGTATCCTTTGTGGCCGGTGTTCTCCGGCAATGGATATCGGTTACCATGTCAGCGGTGCGCCGGTCACATCATCAAAAAGCAGTGCGCCTGTCTCGCCATTGATTAACTGCCCCTCAACGCCAGTGCCGGGAGTAGAATACGGGATAGGCGGGGCGGTGAATGAAGTGGACCTCGCTCGCGGGTCCGCAAAGGTTGCACCCCTCGCCCGCGGATTCGTGAATGTCGCTATCATGGCAGCGGCAACCCGTGCTCAACTGTGACATACCCGCTGGCTATCGGGTCCGTGTTCTCGCCCTGGTCGTAGTTGGCGCGGAACGGGTATTTCCCGACTGTCAGGGTATCCGTAGTGGCTCGCGGCATGTTCATGGCAAAGGTCCAATCGTCGCGGTCCAATACGGCGCATTGCCAACTCGCCACAACAGCGCCTTGCAACGTCAGGATAGATGCTCGGATTGTGGCATCATCGGGCATCACCTCCCCGGCTGCGTGGGTGATGGTTCCGACTCGGTAATGAGTCGCCCCTTTGCGGATTGTGTCGTTGTATGTCATCTTTTACCTCGTAAGACCATGAGTTAATCTTCTTCCCGTTGCCGCAACTCTTCCTTTAGCCTCAACAGGATAGGGAAATCGTTGCACCCGTGGCCGCGAAGTACCGTCACAAGTTCGGCATAAAGTTCTTGACACTCCCCGCTGCTGAGCACCACCTGGAACATATCGTTGCCTGTTATCATATCGGTCCCTCCTAGTTGGCCACCTGAGACCCTTGTGACCTCATGCGCCAGTTAGTACCATCGTACACAAAGGTGAGTTCCAGCGTGTACCCGTTGGTCGGAGTGCCAGGGGCTGCGGAGGTTTTGAATGCCGTCCCCCACGTGATCGCCCCTGTTGCGCCCCCGCTGCTGTTTTCTAGCCAGTAGGAAATTTCCTGACCTGTCACGGGGTTGGTCGGGTTTGCAATAGTGAATGCCGTGCCGTTGGTGATTGGTATAAGGAAGATCGATCCTAGAGCTGCATTGGTGTCAACGGTCGTGCCGTAGGTCAACGTTTTGATGGTGGTTGATTTGGTGAGGTGCCGCACCGAATCACCTATGCCGAAAGCATAATCAGTGTTCCACGTGGTATCATCGGCAGGGCGGATGCCACGGGTTTTAGGGTCTGCTCCGGGGGCAAAAAACCTCTCGTTACGGACTACCCCGTTGTAGCGAGGGGATGCGCCGGAAAGCGGTTGGTAGTAAACCTGGAAATAATCAGTGGTCGAATCTAGGTCTGTTTCCCAAACGTTATTCTCGCAGAGGTTGGCCGTCATGCCGTTGGAAATGGTCTGCTCGCCAGGGCTATTAGCAGGATCAAATGCAGCCGCAGGGATGAAAATATAGTTGTCACGGAATGTGATCTGCACCGCACTAGAGCCACTTGAGACAACCGGGAAATATTTGGTCATCGGCTCTGTGCTGTCATTGAAAAACCGATTGTTGCTCACCATTGCTGACAAAATGCGAGCGTGGTCAAAATCTGACATGTAGTTAGGTCCGTCCAACTGCCCGACGATAAACAGGCCTTCCCCGTTAGTAGCTCGTATCTCGTTGCGGTTAACGGTCACACTGTTCATCCCTGGCTGTGAGCCAGTTATGGCAAGATCGATACGACCAGTCCCCATGTCCAGTTTGCAATCCTCTATTACCCCGTACTGTGTTGATACGACAACAGGCTGTTGATTCCCGCCAGGGTTATCTATGTCACAATTCCTCAGAATCAAATGCGTGTTCCGAATGGCGGTAGTTATGTTGGTTTGGCGCGAGTTTTTCAGTGAACAGTTTTCTATCAACGTCATGCCGGAAGTTTCTTCTA
>Ga0209518_1003305_pt1 | contig 13907 bp, 12 predicted proteins | sample RifGroB1_FD_183993 | JGI IMG/M metagenome (GOLD analysis project Ga0209518, IMG submission 183993) | Groundwater microbial communities from Rifle, Colorado, USA - Groundwater B1 (SPAdes) (version 2) | ecosystem: Environmental > Aquatic > Deep subsurface > Groundwater | place: Rifle, Colorado... | reverse complement strand
CGGCCCCGCCTCGAGGTCGCGCTAGCCGCGGAGCTGCCCGCCGAAGAGCGAGAAGTAGACCGTGACGGCGATCTGGGTGATGTCCGTCACGACGTAGCCCGTCGGGATCGCCCGGAACAGCGCGGACGACATGAGGAGCAGGTTCACCGTCACCGGGATGCCCGGGTTGACGGTCGGCCAGCTGATGCCGACGCCGAACGCGTTGGCCTGGAGGGCGGCGCAGTTGATGCCGGTCGCCGCCGAGGGGGCGTTCGGGAAGACGTTGATGCTGCCGCTGAACCCGCCGACGAGCAGCAGGTCCGAGGCGTTGGTGACGTCGGCCACGACGGTGGTCGTCCCGCTGGCGCTGTTGGTCAGCGTCACGGCGAGGATCTCGTTCACGACCACGCGGGCCGGCTTGAACGAGCTGTAGACCGTGGACGCGCCGGAGAGCGCCACGTTCTGCCAGGTCGCCGGGGTGGGGGCGGCGAGGGTGATCGTCGAGTTGATGACGATCCCCAGCTGCCCGCTGTCCTTGTACTGCGACCGGAGCCGCTTGGTCACGGGCGCGTGCGACCCGAAGCGGCCGGCAGCCAACCGCGCGAGGTTCCCGCGCAGCTTGGTGAGGGCCTGCGAGGCGGCGCCGACGTAGTCGTCGCTCTGCATGCCGCGGGTGCTGTCGCCGATCTCGGTGTTGCCCATCTCGATGTCGTCGTCGTCCCAGAGTGCCATTTCCGTTTCCTTTCGCGAGGCGCCGCCCGCTCCACGAGCTGGACCGGCGCCTGTGCCTTTGCCGTGCCCGCCTCAGCGGGCGCCTTTGTTCCGTCGACGGCCTCGCGCCGCCACCGCCTGGACCTCACGCCGGACGGGCCTTGCCGGCCTCCGCGCCTCGCGCGCTTCGGCTGAAGCGGACGCCTCGCGCACCCGCCTAGTGCATGTTGGCGAACTCCTCGATCTGGTCGAAGGAGAGCGCGCGCCCCGGCCGGCCGGCCGGGAGGTCACCGATCGAGGTCACGTCCTTGCCGCCGGGCGGGAGGGCCGCGTTCTTCGGGACGATCTGGACCTTGTGCCCGGTCGCCTTGCGGGCGTGCCGCAGCCCGAGCTCGAGGCCGTACGCGTTGAGGCCGGCCTGCCCGACCGCGTCGAGCATCCCGGCGGCGAGGCCGGGGCCGGTGAACATTGCCACGGCCACTGCGGCGAGCTTGCCGCCGGCGGCGACGATCTTGGGGGCGTGGCGGCCGTACCACTTGTCGCCGTAGCGGTGGTAGACCTCGCCGAGCCCGAAGCTGGCGCCGAAGCCGACCGCCGAGTCCAGGACGACGCCGCTGACCCCGCGGACGCCGTGGTCGAGGTCCATCCGGCCGAAGCCCCTCTTCATGAGGGCGAGAGCGCTTGCCATGTCGATTTTTCCTCCGTGCAGGGTTCGCTGCGTCAGACCTTACGTTAACCGCAGCGCTGACCGGCCGCCAACGTGTTTTTTACAGAACCTGCGCGTGGTGGCGCTCCGACGAAGACCGGCACCTTGAAGTTACCAGGTTGGTAACGACATGTGAAAACGGAGTGGCGCTCGGTAGGGCGGCGTGGCTACTCTCATGGCGTGCCTTTCGCCAAGTACGGGCCGCGGATGCAGCAGCAGCTCAGGTTCACCAAGGACCAGGCGAAGCGGCTGCACAGGGTCACGCGGGCGAACGGAGTCTCGATCCAAGCCTTCGCCCAGGCCGCCGTCATGGCCGCCGTGGCCGACGCGGAGGCCGAGCTGAGGGCCGGCGACCCGCGCCGCGGACGGGGGCGCGACGACGACCTCGACGCCGGGTCGGAGCCCGCCGGCCTCGGCATCGCCGAGCGCCTCCACGAGGACCGGCCAGCCGCCGCGCGGGAGGCCGCGCCGGCGCGCGAGGCACCGTCCGTCGTCGTCGTCTCCAGCGGGTCGCCTTCCTCACCCGCCGGCGCCGCGGCCGCCGTGGCGTCCTTGGCGGCCTACGTCAAGGCCGGCGCCGGCTACGACCGCGGCCGGCGCCTCGCGCTGGCCGTCGACGTCCTGCGCGCCGGCACCAAGGACGAGGCCGAGGCCAAAGTCCTCGCCGCCGAGCTCGACCGCGCCGTCGACGGCAAGGGCGGAGGCGTGGAGACGAGCGTTTTCGACCGACTCAAGGACCTGCTTACTTGAGCCCGGTCGCATACCAGTGCCGCGCCTGCCGCGGGACGCCGCTGCCGCAGAAATGGGAGGGGCCGTGCCCGCGCTGCGGCGGCTACTACCGCAGCAACCGGGTGTGGGTCTCCGACGGCGAGGTGGCCGGCGCCGAGGTCGCTCGGATCGAGGACGGCGAGCCGATCTCGGCGGCGGATCTGTTCCGCGCCGCCGGCCCGCCGAAGAAGACCCCCACCGGGTCCGACGGGTTGGACTGGGTGTTCGACGGCGGCCTCGCGCAGGCCGGCGCCTGCCTGCTCTGCGCCGAGCAAGGGTGTGGCAAGTCGACGCTGCTGCTCGAGACGTTCCGGCGGTTGGCGCTCCGCGGCGTCGAGACCCTCTACATCAGCGCCGAGCAGACTCTCAAGGACCTGGCGCGGCAGTTCGCCTGGCTCGGCAAGTTCCCGGCGAAGCACATGATGTTCCACGCCGAGACGGTCCGCGACAAGATCGTCGAGTCGATCGAGAAGAGCTGCGCTGCCGTGTGCGCCGTAGACTCGCTCCACGCCGTCGGCGAGGTCACCGACGAAGACGGCTTCAGCATGTCGACCGGCGGCGTCGCCGCCGTGTCGCAGCTCGGAAGGGACCTGAAGAGGCTCGCCGGCGAGAGGGAGGTCTTCATCTTCGCCGTCGGCCACGTCAACAACGACGGCTCGGTCGCCGGCGGCGCCAACGTGAGGCACATGCTCGACGGCACCCTCGTGATGCGCAGGCCGAACCAGAGGAGCCCGCGGAGGACCCTCGAGTTCGAGGGCAAGAGCCGCTTCGGCCCCGTCGGGCGCGTCGCGAAGTTCGAGATGGTGGAGAACGCGGGCCTCGTCGACCGAGGCCGCGTCGAGGTGCAAGCCGAGGAGGCCGACGAGGCCGACACCGGAGGACGATGAGCGCCGACGAAAAGAAGAAGGGCCGCCCAGCGAGGACCGGCAGCGTCGCCCCGGAGGACGCGAACCTGGCCACGTGGTTCCACGCGCTGTGGCACCGCGGGGAGTTCCCCGAACGCGTCGAGGTCTGGCAGATCTTCGGCAAGAGCAAGCAGGTCCGCGGCGAGCTCGTCTTCCACCAGGACTTCAAGGACTTCAAGGAGCTCGACGTCGAGCAGTCCACGAAGCTGTCGAACGACGTCATCGCGGCGGCGCAGGACGACTGCGACGCCAGGGAGCGCAAGAGCGACTTCCAGATCGCCGTCGTCGACCGCAACCGCAAGGCGAACCCGCTGACCAAGCGCCTCGGCCCGTTCATGCCGAAGCGCCTCTACCTGTCAAGCGGCGACGGGTCGGACGACGACGACGAGGACCTGCGCAGCGGCAAGTCGCTCGCCCTCTCCTACATCAAGGAGGCGTTCGAGCAGGTCAAGTGGGACAAGTCGCGAGGTGACCGCAACCTAGGGGACCTACTCCTCCTCCAGCGGGAGACGATCCGCGAGCAGCGTGACTGGATCGACCGCATGATGGGCGAGCGCATGCAGTTCTTCGCCCAGCTTCAGGACGCGGAGGACCGGAAGCTCGACCGCGACGCCAACCGCAACTGGCTCGAGCTCAAGATCGCCCTCGCCAGGGACGGCATCCGCACCGCCCGGAACCTCCTGCCCGGCATCTTCGCCTCCGCCGGCGACGAGGCGATCGTCCAGGCGCGCCAGGACCCGCAGCAGGCGTCGAACGCCGCCGCCACCGCCAAGGCCCCGCCGTCGGCGGAGCAGGCCCTCGTCGACAACTTCCTCCACGACTGCGAGGACACGGGGGCGTCCGTGGCCCTCTTCGGCGACTGGGTCCTCGACGAGGCCGGGCGCATGACCCAGACCAAACCAGGGATCTTCACGGCTCGCCAGTTCGCCATCCTCGTCGGGGTCAAGGAGAGGCGGCTGCTGCCGTCCGCCCTCCTGGCGCTCGTACCTGACTCCGGCTCACCCGACGCGGTCACGATGGAGCAGGCGTCGAAGGCGCAGCCGCACTTGACGGAGGGAACCGGCATGGCCCTGGCCGAGCTGATGGGGCTGCTCAAGCGCCGGCGCGAGGCGGCGCAGGCCGCCGCGACCGACGCGAAAAATGACACCGAAGGGGAGAAGAAGGAGTGACCGACATGCCCGAGAAGCCGTCCCTCATCAAGATCCAGGAACTCGCCGGCGCCGTCGTGAACGACGAGGCGGCGACGAAGGGCGAGCGCGCGCTGGCGCACCTCACGGCGTGGCTCGCGGCCGCCGCCGTGGACCTGGCGAGCGAGACCATCAAGAACCGCGCCAGGATCAAGAAGCTCGAGGTGGGCTTCGCCGAACTCGCCGAGGCCACCGCTGCCATGAGCGAGGGCGCCGCGCCGCCCACCGACGCCGCGCCCACCGACGCCGCGCCCACCGACGCCGTGCCCGCCGACGACACCGTGCCGCCCGACGCCGCCCCGCCCCGCCCGCCGATCGACGAGGCCGTGGTGGCGCCGACCCGCGTCGTCTCCCGCACCCCGGCGCCGGCCGCTCCGCCGACGGCGCTTGCCGTCGCGCCGGCCCCCAAACCGGAGAACCCGTGATCCCCAAGCCGGAGAGGGACGCTCTCGTCATTGCGCACAGGGGGCTCGTCCTGCACTACGCGCGCCGCATCCTGCACGGGAACGTCTCCGACGACGCCATCGCCGCAGGCAACCTCGGCCTCGTCGTCGCGGCGACCCGGTTCGACCCGGCCATGGGGTGCACTTTCGCGACCTACGCCACGTACTGGGTGAAAGCGTACCTTTACCAGTACATGACCGAGGTCTGCGGCGGCCAAGTGCGCTTCCTCACGACCCGCGCCGCCCGCCGGGTGTTCTTCGGGTTGGGGCGCGCCAGCTCCGACGGCGAGACCGACCGCGGCGTGATCGCCCGCCGCCTCGGCGTAGGCCGTGAGGTGTTCGACGAGACCCTCGCCCGCCTGTCGTCGCGGGACGTCGACGTCGACGAGACACCCGTGGCGGACGTCACCTGCCGGAGCCCCGAGGACGCGGCCGCGGAGGCCGAGTCCGTCGTCAAGACGGTCAAGCACCTCGAGCACCTGGACCCGAGGGAGCGCTACGTCGTGACCAGGCGCTACCTGTCCGACGACGAAGCGTCCCTGGCCGCCGTAGGGCGCGACCTCGGGGTGAGCCGCGAGCGCGCCAGGCAGCTCGAGGCGCGCGCTTTGAAGAAGGTCCGCCGCTCAATGGAGGCCGCCCAGGCGGCCGTGTAAAGAGGAGGAGCTCATGATCAAGTCAGCCGTCGAGGCCCTGTACCTCCCCGCAGCCGCCATCAGCGACCACGACCGGAAGGTCGTGGACGAGCTCGAGGCGAAGCTCAACCGCCACGTCGACCTCAACATGAAGCGCAACGGCGTCGCCTTCGAGACGACGGAGACGAACCTCGTCGCCATCAACGAGGTGGCGTCGCGGATACGCCGCGCCGGGTGGAGCCTCGAACTCAAGGCGATGTACCAGCCCAGCCGCGTAGGCGGCCCGCAGCGCCTCGAGAAGTTCCTCTTCGCGCTGGCGCCGACCGACGCCGCGTACGCCGAAGCGGACAAGGTGAAGCTGTCGTAACCGACCTGAACGCCGCCGCCAGCGCGGTCGCCGCCGCCGGAGGCTCGCGTCCGACGCCTCGTCGCGGAAGCCGAGGTGGCCTACGCGGAGAGGGCGCGCCTCAGGGCGGAGCTCAACGCGGCGGTCGAAGGCGGTCGTCGACGGACGCGAGGTGGCGCCGGCCACGCCGCGCGCCGCGGCACGATCCGTGAAGTTCTGAAGCGTCTAGACAAGCGAGAATTGACGATCGTGCTAGCGCGGCATTTCGCCGAGCGCCCTCGTACTTTAGCCGCTGTCAGCAAGAAGCTCGGTTTGTCGCGGGAGCGTGTCCGGCAGCTGGAGTCCCGGGCTATCGCCAAGCTGCGCCTGGCGGTCCTAGAACTCGCTGAGGCTCACTCGGCCACCTGACCCGGGCCGGACGCCCCGGGACGCCACCAGGACCGGGAGAGGGGCCGCCAGCGAGCGCGACCGTGCCGCCGGTCGCCCACGTAATACCTCGCCATCCTCCGCTCGTCGGCCGACCCGACGACGCCCCACGTAATGCGCGCGGCGGTGTCCGCTCGTCGGCCGAACCGCGGCGGTGTCCGCTCGTCGGCCGATTCGCCGATGACGCCCCACGTAATGCTCGCGGCAGCCTCCGCTCGTCCGCCGACTTCACCGCGGGCGACAGCGCTCCACGTAATGTCCCCTCGGGGTGCCCCACCAACGCACCTCCCGTCGAGCCCTGACAGGTCTCCCTGTAATTACGGCAGCTCGTCCATCACGTCCATCATGGGGCACAAATGTGCACCTTTTTGCGACGACTCCGCCGATGAGATTCGCCTGTCGTTTCAATGGTCGCTGCGCCGGGTTCGCATCGTCGCCTCGTCGAGCCGCAGGTGTTTTCTCCCGCGATTCCGATGAGTCGTCCGTCACGTCCGTGATGGAGAACAAATGTGCACCATCAGGGACGGCCTTTTTATCAATCATTTCCGCTATTAGTCCTTCATCCCCCTCTTTTTAGTACCTATTCCTATTAAATACGCGCGCCTGTGACGCGCGCGTACGCGCGATCAGATCATACGCGCGGGCGCGCGCGTCACGCGCGGGCGCGCGCGTTAAGGAAAAAGCGGGGGGTAAAGCGGGGTATGACGGACATGTACCGGGAATCGCTGGGGAACCAGCGGGCCGTGATGACCCTACATGTACCTACACTGAGGGACAACCTGGCGTAATTGCAGGGCTTCTTGGAGGCGCCTTTCGCGGACGCTGCCGTGTGGCGGACTACTATCGAGAACTCCACGTCTTCCTGGCCATGAGTGAGGACGGCCTCGACGAGAGCCGCCTCCTGGTCGTGGACTACCGTCGGGAATCGCACGGCTTTTCGACCAAGACCCGTGACCGCCCCCGTCGAGGCCCTCGGAAGGGTCGCGGACGAGTCCTTGATCTCGAAGGGGATTCCGCCGTCGAGCCGGGCGCGCGGAGCAGGTGAGGTCCGGTCCGCCGGGCTCGCGCCTGTGGTCGTCGAAAAGATCGTTGTACGTTCGAGGGACACGCGGACCGGGCCTCGTGCGGATGGTACACCCGCCCGGACCGTCCGCCCACCGCCTTTTTCGCATGTACGCCCCCGTGAAAAGGCTGCCCGCGCCGGGCAGGGTTCTTCCCATGCCGCGGAAGCCGCCTTCCTCCTACGCGGAAGGGTCCCTGGCGCGTCCGCCGGATGGCACCGGCGGCGGCGGCCGCGATCTTGTGAGCAGCCACCGCTGGGCGCCCCGCCGGGCGGCGTGGGAATAATTCATGAAGACATTTTTCTTTGGCGGCACGTCCGCGGACCGGGGTAACCTCACCTCCCGTGAAGGTCGTCCGCCCGCCCGCCGCTGCGTCCCCGGCCCCCAAGAAGGGGCGCGGCCGCCCGCCCCTCCCCTTCAAGGGGCACACCGTCCGCGTAGCCGTGGACGTCCCGACGCACACCTGGGAGGTCATGCGGAGGCGTGCCGAGGACGCCGAGGTGCCTATGTCCGTTTGGCTCCGCCGGGTCCTCCTCGGCGAGGTCGGTTTCGACGAGATGGGTTCGCCCCTAGTGGCGGCCGGCGGAGGCCGACCTTGAAGGTCGCCTTCTACGAGAGGCTCGCCGACGCCATGCCGGTGTGCGTGGACGTCACCTGGGGCGAGCTCGTCGAGACCTTGACGACCTTCGACCCGCCGCGGTGCGCGGCCTCGACGTGCCGCGGTCGGGACTGCCTGGCGAAGGATAGCCGGGCGTGGAGCCCGGTTGACATTGAGGGCCCGCGGGCGAACGCGAACGTGCGCGCCGTGACAGCGTGCGTCGTCGATCTAGATCATCTAGCGACCGACGAGTTCGAGTCGGTACTTGCCCGGGTAGCCGGGGTCGCCGGCGTCGTCCACACCGCGCATAGCCATGACCCGGACGCCGGCGAGGGGAGCTACCGCCTCGCCCTCCGCCTGTCGCGTCCGGTCGCGCCGTCGGAGTGGTCCGCCCTCCGGCGCGCCGTCGTGGACGGGTTCAGCCTCCTCTTCCCGTCTCGGACCGGCTCCGACGTGCCGCGAGGCGCCGACCAGCAGACCCGCGACCTCTCCCGCCTCTTCTTCTTCCCGACGCGTCGCGACGGGGCACCGTACCTGGCCAAGGAGCTCTCAGGTGAGCCACTAGACGTCGACGCCCTCCTCGCGAAGGCCCCGCCGCCTCCCGCGGCTGAGCCGGCGGCGGCGCCCCTGGTCACCCTCGCGCCCCCGGGCGCCCTCCACGCCAAGCTCGCGGCCGTCGCCGCGGCGAAGGCTGCCGGCTCGGCGGAGGAGAGGGAGCAAGCGGCGGTCCTCGGCCGCGTCCTCGCCGGCGAGGCCCTCGCGTCACCCGGCGCCCGCGACGCCACCATCCTCCGCGCCACCGGCGTCGTCTCGCACTGGCTTCCGGTGGAGACCTCCTGGGACGAGGTCCTCGAGGTCCTCCGCCCCAGCGTCGCGGCGATGGACTGCTCCCCGGAGGGGCTCGACCACTGGCTCGAGGTCGCGCACGCCAAGTACGAGAGGCAGCTCGTCCACCGTCGCGACGGTGACGCCCGCCACGAGGCGGACGCCGCCGCGGTGCGCGAGCTGTCCGCCGCCGTGAAGCGGCGCAAGCCGCCGGGCGGCGGGCAAGGCGGCGCGGGCGGTGGCGACGAGGACGGCGGGTGCGACGACGCCTGGCAGGAGGACCTCATCGTCGACAAGAAAGGCGTGCGGGTCTGCGAGTACAACGCCCGCGTGCTCACCACGTTCGCCCAGGGGCTCCAAGGTTTCCTCAGGTGGGACGACGTCCGCCGCCGGATCGACGTCCGCGGCGGGGTCCTCGCCGGCTGCGACGACGAGGTCCTCGCTGAGTCGTGCGCGGCGTACCTCCAGAAGGAGTTCGAGTTCTTCGGCGGGGCGCAGCTAGTCGGCAGGGCGCTCCTGTGCGTGGCCCTCGACAACGTCTTCAACCCGCTCGCGGACCTTCTGTCCGAATACGCCTGGGACGGTGTGCAGCGGGTCGACACCTTCCTCCCGGTGTACTTCGGCGCGAAGGACGACCCCTACACCAGAGCCGTCGGGCGCCGGTGGCTCGTCAGCCTCGTGGCCCGGGCACTGGCACCAGGCTGCAAGGTCGACACCGTCCTAGTCCTAGAAGGTCGACAAGGCGCTGGAAAATCAGCCTCTTTAGAGGCGTTGGTTGGTGCGGACTTCTTCCTCGACACGCACCTCGAGATCGGCGAGAAGGACAGCATGCAGGCGATCGCCGGCGCGTGGCTCGTCGAGCTTGGCGAGCTGTCGTCCCTCCGCAAGGCCGAGACGGAGCGCATCCGGCAGTTCGTCACGTCCCGCACCGACAAGTTCCGCCCGCCGTACGGCCGGGCGGTCGTCTCGTCGCCCAGGCGGTGCGTCCTCGCCGGGACCACGAACGACGAGCGCTACCTGCCGGACACCAAGGGCAACCGCCGCTACTGGCCCGTCGCCACGCCGAGGCCTGACGTCCTGGCGATCCGGCGCGACCGCGAGAAGCTCCTCGCCGAGGCGGCAGCCCTCTTCCACGCCGGCGAGAGGTGGTGGTTCGACGAGGCCGAGGAGAAGCTCCGCGAGGCCGAGACCGACGCGCGCGAGGAGGGCTCTACGATGGAGGAGGCGATCGAGAGGTGGTGGCATGAGATGCCGCCGTCGCGGCGCCCTGCGTCGCTCTCCCTCCTCGACGTCGCCGAGCAGGCCCTCCGCCTCCCGCTCGACCGCGTGAGCCGCCAGGTCCGCAAGGAGGTCGGCGATGCGATGACAGCGATGGGTTTTCACCGGCGCCCCGCCAAGCGCGTCGAGACGGGGAGCTCCAAGAAGGTCACGTTCTACGAACCCTCGCCGGCGCTCCTCGAGGTCGCGGCGCGGCGCCGCCTCCAAGTCGTCCCGGGCGGCCTCATGACCGGGGGCCGGCCATGACAGCGTCGGAGAAGCTCCAGGCCGTCCTCGCCGCCTGCGCGGCCAGGGCCCTCCTGCCCGACGAAGGCCGGGACAGGTCGCCGTCGGTCGTGGGTGGCGTCGTGATGCGGCTGTCACCGAGCCAGGTGGCGTCGTTCGACCCGGAGACGGAGGGCGGGTGCAACCGGCGCTGGTGGTACGCGAAGGTCGCCCGTCGGCGCGAGCCGTCGAGCCCGGCGCAGGAGCTCGGGACGAAGATCCACGCCCGCGTCGAGGCGTACCTCAAGACCGGCGACGCGGCGGAGCTCTCCTGCGAGGCGAGCAAGGCCGTCCGCCGCCTCCTGCCACCGCCGAGGCACCCCGACGTCCACCCCGAGATCGCCTTCGAGGGCGACACCCTCTTCGTCGGGGGCGTCCCGTTCCACTTGCGGATCGACGTCCTCGACCTCCGCGACCGGCACCTCGGCCCGGCCGAGGAGGACGTCCACGAGCCCGGCGTCGTCGCCGCCGACGACCTCAAGACGGCGGGCGACATGTCGCGCGTCAAGCCGCCGTCGGTCGTGGCCCGGCAGGTCCAGATGGTGGAGTACGCCGAGGTCGCCCGGATCGTCGCCGACCCGTCGCGCGGCGTCCGCGTCAGCCATAACTACACGCACACCCGGCGGCCCTGGTGCGTTGAGAGGAGCACGGCGGTCCTCTCGCTCCAGGAGGTCGCCGACCGGCACGGACGCGTCATCAGCCTGGTCGACGAGATGAAGCTGGTCGCCCGGGCGACGCGGCCGGAGGACGTCACGCCGGCGTACGCCTCGTGTAACTGCTTCGGCGGCTGCCCGCACGCCACTGTCTGTCCCCGCGACCCGCGGATGGTCGTGAGGAGCGTCTTTAACCGGCGAGGCCCTGCCTCACCACCGACATCGGAGGCAATAGTGTCGCTCATCGAGAGGATGCGGAAGAAGGCGGCTGAAGCGGCCGCGGCGAAGCAGCCCGGCGCGACCACCCAGGCCGCGACCACCACGACCACCACGGCGGCAGCCCTGCCGACGGCCGAGGCCGTCGCGGAGGAGAAGATGAAACTGGTCGCGGAGGAGGCGGCCGCCAGGGTCGCGCCTCCCGACGCCCCCACCCCGTCCGCCGTCGCGGATGCCCGGCCCGTGCCGCCCGCCCCGGCGCCGGGCGGCGGCTGCGAGGCGGCGCAGCGTGAGCTCACCGTCGACGAGGTCGCCGAGCGGAAGGCCGCCTGCGCCAGGTGCGGCGCCGGCGTCAAGGTGAAGCCGCAGAAGCTGGGCGACGGGAAGTACCACGCCCTCCTCCCGGCGCACGCGGCGCCGGCCGCGGCGACCCCGCCGGCCGCGACGCTCGTGGTGCCTGCGCCGGTCGCGGCGGCCCTCCCGGTCGTCGCCTCGGCCTCCGGCGGGCTGGAGCTCTACCTCGATTGCGTCCCGGACGCGACCCCCTCGGCGAGGCTCGGCAGCTACGCCTACGAGCTCGCCCGCCTGCTCGCCGCCGAGTTCAAGGCGGCCGACGTGCGGTGCGCGCCGAAAGACTCACCCCTCGGCTTCGGCGGGTGGAGGGGGGCGCTTGCGGCGGCCGCGCGGGCGCAGCCGCCGGCCCCCGGCGCGTACCTCGTCAGCTCGACGTCGGAGCTCGAGATGGTCGTCTTCGAGGCCGTCGCGCCGACGGCGCGGCGGGTCGTGCGGGGCATCCGGTGACGCCGGGGGCGGGCAGCCGGGATCGCCTACGGCAGCTCTTCGACGGGGCGTGTCCGTCGTGCGGACGCCTCGACTGCCCGCACCTCCTCGAGGCGGCCCTCCGCGCCGAGGCGGAGTACGCGCGCGCCCTCGTGGAGTGCGTCCGCTGGAGGCACGGGGTCGCGCTCGACGCGGGACGCCAGGCGGACCCTCTTCACGACGGCGGCGACGACTAGTCGATGTTCCAGCAGCCGACATACCAGGCCCCGGTGCCCACGTCGTGGGACCTGGAGAGGGTCCTCCGCCTTGCGCGGAGGCCCTCCGTCGACCTTGAGTCCGCGAGGGCGCAGGCGCTCGTCGAGTTGATGACGGGGCGCCTGCGCCGCAAGGACCGGCGGCACGACGGCACGGACTGCGGCTGCCGGGCGCTCGGCCGGCCCTGCGTCGATACCCTCCTCCCGGCGCAGGCGTGGGGGCTCTGGGAGGCGCCCCTCGCGGGCGGCCTCTTCGGGGCTGTGCGCGCTGGCGCCGGCAAAACTCTCATGGACGTCCTCGTCGCGACCGTGATGCCGGGCCGCGTCGTGGTCCTCCTCGTGCCGCCGAAGCTTGTCGAGCAGCTCGTCGGCGACTACCTGGCCGCCCGGGAGCACTTCGTCGTCCCGTCGTTCGTGGTCGGCGGCACGACGATCTCTGGGCCGTCGCCGCAGACGGTCCACGTCGTGCCGTACTCGATCCTGTCGCGCCCCGAGGCGACGGTCCTCCTCATCGAGCTCAACCCGGACGGCGTCGTCGCCGACGAGATGCACCGCCTGCGCTACCCTGAGGCCGTCGGCACGGGGCGCTTCATCGACCTCTTCCTGCGCCGGCAGGACGCCTGGTTCTGCGGCTGGTCGGGGACGCCGACTGCGAAGGGCCTCGCCGACTTCCACCACCTCCTCGCCCTGGCCCTCGGCGAGGGCAGCCCGCTTCCGATCGACCCGCGGGAGGCCGTGAAGTGGGGCGCCGCCGTCGACCCGGCGGAGTGGCAGGCCCCGGCGGGCGCCCTCCGGCACCTCATGGAGGCGACGGGCACCGCCGACGCGCGGTCGGCGGTCCGGGTCCGCCTCGCCGAGACCCGCGGCGTCGTGATGGCCCTCAACGCCAGGACCTGCGCCGCGTCGGTCGTCCTCCGCGAGAGGCGCCCGCCGCCGGTGCCGGCGGGCTTGGCCGCGACGATCCGCGAGGTCCGCAGGACGTGGACCCGCCCTGACGGCGAGGAGCTCGTCGACGCCCTCCAGGTGTCGCGGTGCCTCCGCGAGCTCTCCTGCGGGTTCTACTACAGGTGGCGCTTCATCGGCGACCCGCTCCTGGAGCTCGTCGAGGAGTGGTTCGCGGCGCGGCGGGCCTGGGGCGCCGAGCTCCGGGCGAAGCTCTCGCGGCGCATCCCACACCTCGACTCGCCGCATCTCTGCGCCGTCGCCGCCGAGCGCGCCCGGCGCGGCGAGCCGTCGACGGAGAAGGCGCCCGCGTGGCGCTCCGCGACGTGGGCCCGCTGGGCGGCGGTCAAGGACCTGGTGCCGCATGAAAAGGAGGCGGTCTGGGTCGATGACTGGCTCGCGCGCGACGCGGCGGACTGGGCAGCGGAGGAGCCGGGCGTGGTGTGGTTCACACACGACGCCTTCGGGACGCGCCTCGGCGAGCTCACAGGCCTCAAGGTCTACCAGGGCAACGCGGGCGACGAGGCCGCCCTGCGGGCGGAGGACGGCCGGCGGTCGGTCGTCCTGTCCCTGAGGGCCTACGGCACGGGCTTCGACGGGCTCCAGTGGGCGTTCTCGCGGGCCCTCATGTCGTGTCCGGTCGCCTCCGGCGACGCGTGGGAGCAAGGAATTTGTCGTCTGTTCCGCATCGGCCAGGAGGCCGACGAGGTGATCTATGAGGTGCCGAGGCACACGCCGGAGGCGGCCCAGGCCGTCGACCGGGCGACGGCCAGGGCGAAGTACGTCGAGGGCGTGACCAGCGGGCACCAGGCGCTCCTCGCCGCAGGCGTGGAGTGGAGGCTCGACCCGGCGGCGGCCAGGGCCGGCGAGGACGACCCGGAGGAGCTCGCGGCGTAGGCCGCGGGGAAGGAGGGACGAGCGGCGCGGGCGCCG
>Ga0209518_1003304_pt1 | contig 13912 bp, 15 predicted proteins | sample RifGroB1_FD_183993 | JGI IMG/M metagenome (GOLD analysis project Ga0209518, IMG submission 183993) | Groundwater microbial communities from Rifle, Colorado, USA - Groundwater B1 (SPAdes) (version 2) | ecosystem: Environmental > Aquatic > Deep subsurface > Groundwater | place: Rifle, Colorado... | reverse complement strand
AGTTCGCGAGCTAAATTTTTAAGGCTCTGGGAAATTTCGGAAACTTCCTGAACCCGATTTTCCAAATGTCTGCTAATGACAAGCTGTAAATAGTCAACAATCAAAAACGAGAGGCCGTGCTCAACCTGAAGCCTTCGGGCTTTGGTTCGCATTTCCAGAATATTGGCGGCCGGCGTATCGTCAATATACAAAGGCGAATCGGCCAAAATTCCCATTGCCTCCTGAAGCCTGTCAAAATCCTCGTCGTCCAATCTTCCGGTTTTTAATTTCCAGGCATCGACTTCCGACTGCGAAACCAAAAGCCTGTCAACAACCTCTTCTTTACTCATTTCCAATGAGAAAAAACCAACCGGCAAGCCTTCGCGGATGGCAACGTTGGCAGCAATATTCAGGGCCAAGCTGGTTTTGCCCTGACCCGGGCGTGATGCCAAAATTAAAAGATTGGAATCCTGCATGCCGGCAAGTTTGCTATCCAAATCATCGTATCCGGTAGCAACCCCGCGCAAACCCCCCGGTTTTTTGTGCAGTTCGTCTAATCTGTCAAAACTTTCTGCCAAAGCATCTTTAAGAGGGATAAAATTCTGCCTTAAGTGTTCCTGCGAAAGGGCAAAAACCGCCTGCTCCACCTCATCAAGAATCGACCTCACGTCGGCCGTTTCATCAAATGCCGCTTGCGAGGATTTTGCACTTGCTGTGATAAGCTGCCTTTTAATGAAATGGTCTCTAATAATCTGGGCATATTGGGTGATGTTTGCTGCGGTTGGAACAGCCGATGCCAATTCCGCAAGGTATGCTGCTCCTCCGACTTTATCGAAGGCTCCTTTTTTCTTAAGCTGTGCGGTTAAGGTAATAAGATCAATGGGTTCACGGTTTTCGTAAAGCGCAAACATCGCAGAGTATATGTCGCTGTGGGCCTCTTTGTAAAAATGCTCGGGTTTTACGACCTGGGCAATCGAAATAATTGCATCGCGGTCTATCATAATTGCGCCGATAATCGATTTTTCGGCATCCAGATCCTGAGGCGGAATACGGCCGGTGATTTTATTTGCCATTTTTACTGTTTTTCCAAAAGAACTATGTCTAACTCCTCCGGAAGTTTCTCTGTTGAGACTGATAGTTTATTTTGGGCGTTAACCTTTTCTTTGCCCATTGCTGACAAAAATTTTTCGACAGGATCCAAAGCAAACTTAAGACCTGCTATCCCGTGATGCATCGGAATTACGATTTTAGGTTCAAGTTGGGTAATGATATCGGGTGCGTCTTTGGCCTCAATTGTATAGGTGCCGCCTGTTGGTATTAAAAGCACGTCGCAGGAAGAAAGCTGTTCAACCTGCTCCTGGGTTAACTTTTTCTGGCCCAAATCCCCAAGGTGGACAATGTTTATTTCATCAACTGTGATATTGTAGATTGTGTTTTTGCCCCGCTCTTGTCCTTGGAAATTATCATGGAAAGAAGAAACTCCGACAATATTAACGCCAATTTTTTCAAATTCTCCCGGGCCGGAAATAATAAATGGGTTTTGTCCTTCTGAAGTTTTTACGGCTTTTGTATTATTGTGATCTTGGTGGCTGTGTGTGACACAAACGATATCTGCTTCAAGCTTTAGAGGCTTAAGCCCGGTAAAATCAGCATCATAAGGATCGACAACAACACTTGCAGATTTTCCTTTGATCTTAAAACATGCCTGACCATGCCAGGTAATATCAACCATATTTGGCCCGAATAGAATTAGGGGCGATAAAAATAATAACACATGTTAGGTTTTTAGGTCACTGGACCATTAGTATATCGAGCCAGATAAATTGCTGACTTTTGCTCTTTTATGCTAATCTAGAAAAAAGATGGCGGTTTTAAGATCCAAAACCTTCAAAACTGCCCGCAATATTTTCCTTTTTCTCCTTGTCATCTCTTTTCTCATCTTCGCGATCTGGTGGCTGTGGCAAAGACAGCCTAAACCACAAACTGCGCAAAGAAAGCAAACTTCGATGGAGCAAATCAAACCCAGCCAAAATACGGGGTTTGTCAAAAACCCCAAAGATTCGCAGGTTTTGACATCTGGCAAAATCGATATTTTGGGAAAAGTCGACGGCGAAACATATATCGTAATTGTCTCAAACACAACTTCCGCCATGGGCAAAAGCGCAAAAGACGGCGAATTTAAAATTCCAATTGAACTTTCCGAAGGATTGAATCTTTTGGATATTCAAGTATTCGACAATAAGCTAAGTGCACAAGGCGCCGAGCAAAAAACCCTCTTTGTTACCCAAAAAGAAACCCTTCCGCAAAACTGGCAGGTATATGCAGGTTCTGTCAAGTCAATTTTTGATAATTTAATTACCCTAACTTCCCCAACAGGCGAAAAAAGTGTCAAAAAAGAAACCAAAACAAACTTAATTTTGCCCTCTCCCGCGCTTTCCAAGAAACCGACACCCGCCCCTGATGAATCAATAAGAATCGGCGATTTTGCAATTGCTTTGGGGGAGACAAAAGAGGAAATTTTAAACGCTCAAGATTTGGAGATTATAAGGGAAAACAAACCGCAGATTACAAAAAAAGTTTCGGTTGCAAAAATTTTGACTTCGATTAAGAAAAACAGCTTTAGTGCAAAAGATAATGCTTCAAACAAAATATTAGATTTCACACTGGATAAAAACTCGAAAATATTAAAAAACGAAAAAGATGCAAAAGAAACCGAAATTGTAAAAGATTTAAGCGCGATTATCGTTTATCAGGAGAAAGATGAAAAAAGACTTGTTGATTTAATCTACTTACTACCCTAGCAATTCACTCTAAAGACAAGTGCCCGCTGACCTAATCATGTAGTATTATTAAATCAATGCAGAAAGGCCCGCCAACACCAAAAGGCTTTAGGGATTTAGAGCCAGCGCTTGCCAAAAAAAAGCGCGAGGTAATTTTAAAAATCGTCGCGGTTTTGGAAGAGTTCGGTTTTGATCCTATTGAGACGCCAACCGTAGAGTTTGCGGAAACCCTAAAAGGAAAATACGGCGAGGAAGAAAAGCTTATTTACGAATTCAAAGACCGCGGAGGCCGTGATTTAGCCCTGCGATACGATCTGACGGTTCCATTGGCAAGATATGTGGCAAATCATAACCCTCCCCTACCTTTCAGACGCTATCAAATCGGACAGGTTTTCCGCGGCGAAAACCCGCAAGCCGGCAGATTTCGCGAATTCACCCAATTTGATTTTGATACTGTTGGCTCAAATTCGCTTGAGGAAGATGCAAAAATTATTGCCGCAGCGCAAAAAGCAGTCAAAAACCTCGGACTTCCAAATGCCCAAATGCTGATAAACGACAGAAAAAATTTCGAACAAACTCCTCAAGACGTGATTCGGACTATCGACAAATTACACAAAGTCGGAGAAAAAGGCGTCAGGGAAGAACTGCTTGCTAAAAATCTGGCTTTAGATGAAATTGAAAATCACCTTTTTAAAATCAAAAGCGCAAAACCGACAGAAACACTTGAGAAGATTTTTGCTTATTTGGAAAAAGACTACCAACTTAAAAAAGATGAAGACTTTCTCTTTGATCCGACTTTGGCACGCGGACTTGATTATTACACCGGTGCGATTTTTGAACTCAAGCCAAATAATGATCCAAAAAGTTTATCGATTGGCTCCGGCGGACGATACGATAATTTAATCGGCATGTTCTCCAAAAAAGAAACTCCCGCAGTCGGTTTTTCCTTCGGGCTCGATAGATTGATCGAAGCACTTGGATAAATCAGCCTTTTTCTGATAAAATAGCAGACCATGAAGCCAAATATTCATCCGCAGTATTTTGATGATGCCAAAGTAATCTGCGTCTGCGGCAACACTTTTAACGTGGGCAGTACTATGCAGGAAATCCATGTGGAAATCTGCAGTAAGTGCCACCCGTTCTTTACTGGTGAAATGAAGTACATGGACACGCTAGGAAGGGTCGAAAAATTCCAGCAAAAACAGAAAAAGGCAAAAGAAATGGAAGTAGTCAAGGTCAAAAAGACAGAAGAAAAGCAAGAAAAGAAACGCCCCGAGAGCCTTCGCGAAATGATGGACATCATCAAAAAGCAAGCATCCTCGTAGATAAATTCCAATTACAAAACTCCAAACTCCAAATATTTGGAATTTGGCAATTGGTTATTGTAAATTGAAAATATGAACGATTATTTGAAAAAACAAATTGAAGAAATAGATTCAAAAATTGCTGAAGCTAAAAAGCTTGCGGAAGATTCCTCTATAGTCCAAATGGCCCACGAAGAAATCGCTAAACTCGAACAGCAAAAAACAGATTTAGAAAAATCGATAAATCAACCAGCTGCCGATCATGAACTACAGACTGCAGACGCAAACAACGTCATCCTTGAAATAAGATCCGCCGCTGGCGGCGATGAAGCCGGACTTTTTGCTTCAGAACTTTACAGGATGTATACGAGGTTCGCTCAAAACCAAAATTGGAAAGCCGAAGAACTTGACAGAAACGAGGGCGGCTTGGGCAATATTAAAGAGGTCGTCGTTCAAATTTTGGGCCGCGGCGTTTATGATAAATTAAAAAATGAATCCGGAGTCCACAGAGTCCAAAGAGTTCCAAAAACCGAATCCGCAGGCAGAATCCACACATCAACTGCGACTGTTGCAGTCCTCCCCCAAGTCGAACAGACGCAAGTCGAGATAAACCCGAAAGATTTAGAGTTTGAAGCATTTCGCTCCGGAGGACACGGCGGTCAGAATGTCAATAAAGTTTCAACCGCAGTGCGCATCAAACATACTCCAACAGGCATCGTCGTCAAATCCCAAACAGAAAGATCCCAGGCCCAAAACCGCGAAATCGCCATGCAGATTTTAAGGTCAAAAATTTATGCTTTGGAAGAGGAGAAAAAGTCTTCCCAACTTGGAAACCTACGCCTTGCTCAGGTCGGGGCCGGCGATAGAAGTGAAAAAATAAGAACCTACAATTTTCCGCAGGATCGCGTAACCGATCATCGAATTGGGAAATCATGGGGAAATTTGGAAGATATAATGAGTGGAAAATTAAACAAAATTATTGATTCTCTTGCGTCTGCGACTCCTACCTAATAGCGTTCCACTCACCTAACAGTTTCCTCATTCGAGTCAAATCTCTTTTTCTCCTTAACTCTTTCAAACTCTGCATATGAACAAAAACCCTTATTTTAGGATTGCATTCCAATTTATCAAGTAGCTCTCTCAACTCATCAATGGTATCAACAATCATTGTTTCTGTAGGTACGCTTTGCGGATAAACCAGATCAATACCCTCAATTGTAAGGCACTCAAAATCACACTTAGGAGGACATAGTTGAGCGATAGATTCTTTGCCATACCCTTCGATATGCGGTTTGTATAGACTTATTAATTCCTCCACCGACCTTTGGCAACTAGTAGGAATTTTCGAAGGTAATTCCAAATAACGGCCAACCCTGAATAGTCTTTGTACAACTCTCTGAGGATGGCCTTTCTCACGTGCTTTAAATCTGAAATCAAAATCGATCATCCCCGTGCTGCTCTCTGGTAACTGACTTCCATTGACTGTTTCAAACATAGGGAAAATACTATGTTTATAAAATAATTTTGTCAAATATAATAAACAGGTGGAACTAATAGAAAGGTTTTCTTATTTTGGATTATTTTTAATTTTATTTATAGAAGAAGGCGGAATTCCCCTGCCCGTCCCTGGAGATATTTTTATCGCGACTGTTTCTGCACTTCCGAAATCAAATTACTTTTTAATTGTAATAACAGTAACTTTGGCAACTTTGGCTGGCTCCACAATTCTTTTTACTCTAGCCAACAAGTTCGGCCAAAAACTTCTTAAAAAATACGGCAAATATATTAAAATCACACCTCAAAAGATTAAAAAGGCAGAAAGATGGTTTGAAAAATACGGCGGATGGGCAATTGTTATAGGAAGATTAATCCCCGGCCTTCGGATCGTCACACCTATTGTCGCCGGGCTATTCGGTGTTTCCTACAAAACCTTCTGGCTCTACAGTGCACTCGCCGCTTTCATCTGGGCCAATATATACTATGTGCTCGGCAGATTTTTCGGCTCTATCCTCTCTGCTATAATTTAGCATAAATTACATGAGCGAAGTGAATATAATTGGCTGACAAAATCATGGCCTCACTGGAAATTGGGGCCAAAACATAAAGGCTCTACTGATTCGGGGCTTCACCCAATTTTGCAGATAAATCCAAAGTTTGGCCGTCGCGAAATACTTTTAGCTTTACCTCGTCTCCCACTTTCTTGCCTCTTATAAGCTTCGATAGAGTATCCTCCTCTGTTAATTTTTGTCCGTCAAATTGCGTCAAAATATCGCCAACTTTAATACCTGCCCGATCTGCGGCTGAACCAGAAACTACCTCCCTAACCAACTCACCTTCGGGAACATCGTTTAAAAGCGCCGTATCTTTGGAAATATGGGTGTAGCGAACCCCGAGAAGCGGGCGGGAGATTTTTCCGCCGGAGGTTTTGAAATCGGAAATCAGCTGCTTGACTATATTAATTTTTATGGCAAATCCGATGTTTTCGGCAGATGCAACGGCAGTGTTTATACCGATTACTTGCCCTGCGGAATTAGCCAAAGGACCGCCGGAATTACCCGGATTTATCGCCGCATCGGTTTGAATCAAATCATCGAGCCTTTCGGCCACCCCCGTTGCCGGATCAATCGGTGCAACTCCCCTGCCTAGACCGGAAACGACTCCGGTTGTAACCGTATTTTCAAACCTGCCAAGGGCATTGCCTATGGCAATAACTTTCTGCCCTACTTTAAGATGGTCTGAATCGCCAAGCTCAACCGGACTAAGTCCCTGGGTATCTATTTTTAAAATTGCCAAGTCATTGAACGAATCACGGTGAATTTCGGAAATATCATATTTCTTTTCCCCTCCATCGCTGTTTTTTATAATCGCCACATAATTGGAATTAGTTTCCGAAACCACATGCTTATTTGTAATTATCAAACCATCGGAACTAACTACAAATCCGGTTCCTATTCCCGATTCCTGCTGGCTGCCCTGCTGGGGAAAACCAAAAGGATTCAAGGACTGATTGTTCTTAACCGCGATCGAAACAACGGAGGGCGAAACTTTATCGACAACATCAATAACCACAGACTCTTCATCAACAACCCTTTCCTTTTGAAAAACAGTTTCTCCATTGGATATAGAAGTGGGCAGTGATTTGCCAAAAAACCTTAATCCGGCTACGGTTACCACTATCCCCAAAGCAAAAACCAAAATTAATGATGTTAATTTTTTGAAGTTTGGCATTTCTCTAAAACTCTTCAAGTGCTCTGTCTAATTGCGGATCCTCCTGCGCCTTTCTTTGTTCTTTGGAGATTGCAACTTCGATGTCGGGTTTAATACCCTCTCCGTGGATTGAATTGCCCTTTGGGGTAAGCCATTTGGCAACAGTTATATGGAGGCCGGCGCCGCCCGGCAAATCGACAACGTCCTGCACCGTGCCCTTGCCGAATGACTTTTGGCCTATGATTTTTCCCCGGTTCTTATCTTGAATTGCGCCTGCGAAAATCTCGGCAGCTGAAGCAGACCCTTCGTTGACCAAAACAACAAGCTTGGTTTTTTCCACTTTCCCCGCACGTGATGCAGCAAGCGACTGAACCGAGCCGTCTGCCATTTGCTGTTTGACAACAGTACCGTCTACAAATTCACTTGCAACATAAACCGATGACGATAAAAGACCACCCGGATTGTTGCGCATATCGACAATCACACCTTTTGGCTTTCTTTCCAAAACTTGCGCAATTACCTCATCCCATTCGCTGTTGGTTTTGTCGCCAAAACGGGAAACTTTAATTAAAGCAACTTCGCCGCTATCTGTATTTCGAAATTCAATGTCAACGCTTCTGACTGCGATTTTTGCCCGCTCAATCTCAACTTCATAAGTTTCACTTTCACCCTCGTGGCTAAGCAGTAACTTTACTTTTGATCCTGCAGGCCCCCTTATTAAATCAACCGCTTCCGGCAATGTGATATCAATGGCATCCTTGTCGTCAATTTTTAAGATTAGATCCCGCGCCAAAAGCCCGGCTTTCTCGGCAGGTGTTCCTTTCAAAGGAGTAATAACGACCAGACGGTTATCCTCGTTAAAACCAATCTGAATACCCACGCCCTCATAACTTCCGGCAAGCTCATCCTTGACCGCTTCATTTTGGTCGGGACTTAAAAAGGCAGTATATGGGTCGCCAAGCGACCTGACCATGCCGGAAATTGCACCGTAAAGAAGCTTCTGGCCGTCAAACGCACTCTTGTCGATGTAAGATTTGGGCAAGGTTTCCCAAACATTCCAAAAAAGCGAAAAATCTACGGTTTGGTTTTGCGCAGGCAAACTGTTGGTAACAGTGAGTTTGGGAATAAAACCGCGCCTTTCTACGGCAATCTTCTTTTGCCCGACAGCAAAGCCGATTGCAAAAAATACAATGGCAACAATTAAAAACTGAATGAGAAAATTAAAAAAAGGACTTACTACAACTTTCTTCTGCAAAGCCATCTTTAAGGTCTACCTTTTTTGAAAATTACCTTTGCGCAAAAGGCAAAAGCGCCACATATCTTGCTCTTTTGATGCTTCTTGTCAACTGCCGCTGATGTTTGGCGCATACCCCCGTCCTTGCCCTGCCGTGTATTTTGCCTCTTTCCGAGATGTATTTTTTCAAAAGAGACACGTCTTTGTACTCAACAATTGCCTCGGAGGCGCAAACCGGACACTTTCTGTATTTGGGTCTTCTTCTTTGAAAAGGCATCTAGCTAAAATGGTAAATCATCAAGGTCGACTTTTTCTTCTTCCTTGTTATTTAACTCTTCTTTTTTGTCTCCCTCTTTGGACTTTTTGTTATCTTTTGTTTTTTTTGTCTCTTTTTTTTCGCCTTTTGGACTTTCTTTTTCTTCTTCCTCAACCCGAGCCTGTTCTTCCGGCTTATTTTTCGGCTCATCTGCTTGATAATCCCCTGATTGGCCTTCTTCAAATGATCTTTTCGAATCCAAAATTCTCATGTCATCGATAACAACCTCCGTTGTCTGCTTCGACTGACCGTCCGGCGTCTCCCAGGATCTTGTCTGAAGTCTGCCTTCAACATAAACTTTGCGCCCTTTGGCAAGAAGCTGTGAGCACAATTCCGCCAGTTTATTCCAGGAAACAATTCTTATAAATTCGGCCTCTTCTTTCTTGGTGCCGTCCGCGGAAACATAGGTACGGTTGGTTGCAACACTAAAAGTACAGACCGCCGCCCCTGAGGGGGTATACCTCAATTCGGGATCACGAGTTAGATTACCGATTAACAAAACCTTATTTAACGAGGCTCTACTTGCCATAACTATTCCTTTATTTCTTCTTTCCTTTCACTTTTGTTTTTGCCTTTACAACTTTAGTCTCTTTCTTTTTCGCCGGTGTTTTTTTTGTTTTGACTGCAGTTTTTGGAACGGTGACAGTTTTAACGGTAACTTTTGTTTTCTTTTCCTCCTCTTGCTGTACGACCTTCTTTTGTTTCCCTGCTATCTCTTTTGCTTTCGTCGCAATTACAAGATACCTCAAAACCGCTTCCTGCTCAAGTCTTATTTTATCAGCAAGCCCTTTTATACCATCGCCCACGGCATCAAAATAAAATAGGAAATAATCTGCCTCTTTTTGCTTTTTAATAGGATATGCAAGCTCTTTTCTGCCAAGCTTTTCAACTTTGACGCTTGTAGCTTTAGAATCCGCAATAAACTTTTCGATTTTTTTGGCGGTTGCGTCCGTGTCTGCTTTCGGATTTAAAACCGCCATTAACTCATAAGCCATAATTTTAGTTTTTAAAACCCCCGACCGGGGGTAGCAAAAATCATATCAGATACTAACCCAGTACATCAACTTTCAGATTCTCTGAATAGATGATGAAAATCACTGAAAGTTGTATTACTGGGCAAACTTAAATTCCACTACCTGGCCGTCTTCAATAATTTCGTCGCGTCCTGCGGTTTTAACAAGACCTTTTTCTTTGGCATTATGCCAAGAGCCTGAATCGACAAGATCTTGCCAGCCAACAATCTCTGCAGCAATAAACCCCTTGGCAAAGTCCGAGTGGACAATTTCTGCAGCTTCAATTGCAGTCAAACCCTTCTTTATCGGCCATGCCTGAGCCTGTTTGCCTCTGGCCACTGTAAAAAAGGTGATTAAATCCAAAAGCTTGAAGGATTCCGAAATTACCTGATCAAGTCCAGTTTTTTCTACGCCTAACTCCTCAAGATAGGCTTTTTGTTCTTTCTCTGACAACTCAGAAAGTTCGGCTTCGAGTTTTGCGCATACTTTAATATAAGGAAAAGCAACGTCAAAATCTTGATTTAAATTGCCTTCTGAAACATTCAACACATAAAGTGCTGGTTTATCTATTTCTGCTTTAAAAAGCTCATCATTGACAATTTCGACATCAGCTTCCGGGTCGATTTTGCCAGCAACATGTTCGACATTCGGATTTTCAAAAACCCGGACCACGTGGACAATTACATCCACCTCGCGGATTTTGGCCAAGAACTGGTTTCCCAACCCTTCGCCCTTATGAGCACCGCGGATTAAACCCGCAATATCAATGAATTTTATAGCCGCAGGAACAATTTTTTCAATCTTTGTGGCTTTGGAAATTTTCTCAAGACGTTCGTCGAAAACCTCGACAACCCCAACATTTGGCTCAATCGTTGTATACGGATACTCACCAACTTGGGCAATCTGCTTTTTCAAAAGCGCATTAAAAAGCGTGCTTTTGCCGACATTCGGCAAACCGACTATGCCGACCGATAAGGACATCTTGGATATTTTGTGCCTGAGTAACTAGCGGAATATGGCCATTTACTAAGGCACTCCTCCTTTCCCCGACATAAATAGAAACTAAAAGATTCCTAGCATATCTCTGCTTTTCGGAAGCATGAGCATATTTTAGGGTGTAGAAAATGTCGGTACAAATATCATCAAACCTATCAAGATTAACTTCGTCGTCAGGGGCCTTTTCTCCTGTTTCTTTTATTTGAGATTCAATGGCCTCTTTCTTCGCCTTTAAATCTTGCAGGTCATCTTGTAATTTTTCAAAAGTAACAAAACCAGCCCCATAAACCTTAACATGCCTTTCCTCCTCTTCTCGGAGCTTATCCAATGCTAAATTCAAGCGTTCTATCTCCTCTTGTGATCTGCTTACAACTTTTGATTGTTTTTCTTTCCATCTCTCAACTTGAGGCCTAACTACCTGCGGTTTAGAAAGTAGGGTCAATAGCTTGTACCAAACCATTCCATCTAAAATCTGTGCATTGACACCTTCGGCATCGCATTTATGAGGCAATGGAAACTTGTAAATCCTTTCGGCACAGCGATAGTAATAATGACCATTGACGCTATCACCCACCCGTTTATGTCCACTTGTACAAAATACCTTACCACTCAAGAGATAATCATATTTCTTATTTCGCCTGTTATAGATTTTATTTTCCTGAAGTTTCAAGTGTGCCTGTTTAAATAATTCTTTGTTAATTATTGGCGGTACTGGAATCGCAATCCAATCTTCTTTCGGCTTCATTCTCCTGCTACTTTTCTTAATTTTCTTGTACTTGCCAACATTCTGCGGATGTTTAGGAACAACAGAAACAGTTTTGTTATAGTAGCTTGTGCCGATATAATCTTGGCGATTTAGCAGTCGTTCAACCGAACTCTTGACCCATCTTTTGCTTATTCTTTTTGCAGGTGGAATTTTTCTCTTAAACAATTCCTTGACAACTTGCCTCATTGAATAGCCCTCTTCTGCCACCCATTTGAATATCATCCGTACAATCTCTGCTTCTGGCTGATAAATTTCGTACTTTGCCACTGTAGTTTTAGTTTTGGGGAAATATTTATAACCATAAGGTGGAGTGCCAGTAACTAATTTGCCTTCATTTGCATTATGTATTTTCCCTCGTCTCATTCGCTCGGCAATCTTTGCCCGTTCGTACTCAGCAAAAACGCCCTTAATCTGTTGCATAATCCTTCCTTCTGGATTATCAGCAAGAGGCTCATTGAGGAAAATAATCTCAACATCCTTTTCGACCAATTCATCAATAACAAGTTCTTGAAGAGATAATTTTCTAGCAAGTCTGTCTCTATCAACAAAAACTACCGATTCCCAAATTCCCTTAGAAGCATCATCTCTTAAGCGATCCAGTTCTGGCCTTGCCAAAATTTCCCCGCTCCACCCGTCGTCAATGTATCTCTCGACAATAACGCAATCATTCTCACTGGCCCAAAACTCAAGCTCCGCAATCTGAGACTCAATTGTGGCTTCCTTTTCCTGACGATTGGTGGAAACCCTTGCAGCGATGGCTATTCTTTTCATTTAGTTTTTAACTTTTGCACAAATTCTTCTAGGTCTTTTGGTTCAATTCGATAGCCCCGACCAAGCTTAAAGGCCCCCAGCTTACCTTTTTTGATATAGGTCAATACTGTTTGCCAGTGAACCTGAAGTATTTTTGCGACTTGTTCAACTGTTAAAAACTGTTCCATACTTATCAATAATACTAAATTACACTAAATAAACCTAAATGTCAATGGCCAGGCAGGAACTCTGCCAAAAGGCTCTTTTGCTCACTAAGGTTCTGATAAATTCTCCTGTATTCATCAGATTTAAAATACGCTTTCAGCTTTTTTTGGCCTTGAATCATACCAGTAAAAATAGAGTCAAACGCTTCCTCTAAGGCTATCTCCGATTCTGGAGCATCTTGATAGTGGTACTCAATGGTGACATCCTTTTTATATTTTCTTTTCATTTGATCCCATTAACAGCCTTGTGCATCACATAAATTTTCTTATTATTTGTTCGATTTGCTCCCTATCCTTCTGCTGGATTTCAAGTTGTTTTTGAAACTTGGTCAAGTCTAAATTGTCCTCAATACTTTTTTTTGCCTTCTGAACCAAAACATCTGGTGGCAATGCATCCAGCTCAACAGCTAAATCACCATGCCGATTGATGAAAGCCTTAGCTCTGCTATCAGTTTTTTTTGCGGGGGCTGGCGGCAAATTGTATCTTTCAATGTCTGCCATATTTAGAGAAATCTTTTCAAACTCAGCTTTTATGCCAAATAACCCTAATAATCTTTCTTGAATATCACGGTAAATATCTTCGCCAGAAGGATCAAAATCGCCAAAATACAGAATTTTTATGGTCTTGTCCTTATTTATCCGACAAGCTGCATCGTATAAGGCCGATAAACTTGAATATCCCCGCCCGACTATAAGATGAATATCATATTGAGCTGTAATAGGCTCAAGAACTCCAACGAGAGCGTCTTTTTCAACCCAAACCTCAATATAGTTATTTTGATCTAAAAGCAGCCGCCGTTTATAAGCCGTTTTAACGGTTTCGAAAAAGTCCTTTGGGTTTTGCCACGAGCTTGGTTTTATTGCCTGTCGTGTTCTATCAATGATTCGATCAATTGGTAATAATCCTTCTTCTCTTGCACGAGCCAGGATAGTCGCAAGGTTTTTATAAGACTTAAGAGAATTTTCGATCAGTTGCTCCCCAACGAAACGGTAATAAATCTGTCTAACTGTAAGAGACGTATCGTACCCAAAAATAATTTCATTGGCTTTTTTAATTATCGCTAATGCTTTTGGTCGAAACCGTCTAGGAACCTTAGTTCTCATTAAAGAATCAAGCAGTTTGGATGAGTTTATTTCTCTTGACCTTTTTAAGTCATCTAGAATGTCATTTAAGTCAACTGTCATAATTGTTTTGTGTATCTCTGAGTAATTGCCAAAACTTCCGCCAAACCGCTTTCTACAAGATTTCTAATACTTTCACCCCGCCTTGCTGCTTCAATTTTGACCAATTGGTGTATTCCAGCATTAATGCGAACTAATTTAGTTTTGCTACTCTTTTTTTT
>Ga0209518_1003298_pt1 | contig 13936 bp, 8 predicted proteins | sample RifGroB1_FD_183993 | JGI IMG/M metagenome (GOLD analysis project Ga0209518, IMG submission 183993) | Groundwater microbial communities from Rifle, Colorado, USA - Groundwater B1 (SPAdes) (version 2) | ecosystem: Environmental > Aquatic > Deep subsurface > Groundwater | place: Rifle, Colorado... | reverse complement strand
TAGCACAAGCACCACATTATGGGATAGAGGTGACACCATTCTCTCAATTCCAAACCTTGGTGACAAGTCACTGTCAGACTTTGTAGAATCACAGGATGGAACAAGCACGTTTTACAAGTTAACGCTTGGTGGAAAGATTGACACGGCAAACTATGTCACGACTCCAACCAACGGAAACACTGTAAAGACAATTCCATTAAAAGTGTCGACAAACTTTGCAGCATCGGGATCATCTGGTGATGGTCTATCCATAACCTTAACTGTCAGGACAATGACGGCAGCGCAGGGTACTGGAAGCGATGCAGACACAATCAAGGTCTGTTCAGCAGTCTGTACATAACCTCCAAACCTCTTTTTTTCTTTTTTTTAATCAATAATAACTATCCAATGATATTTTAAATCCATTTTAGTTTGTTATATCATGCAGAGAACTCAAGGCGAAAAGGTAGGCCGTGCTACAACCTTTATTTGGATTTTATTATTACCGTTAATATTTGGTTTCTTTGGACTGCAAAATTCTGATACGGCACAAAACTATACAAAGTTAAACACGTTTTTTATTCTTTATATTGGATCATTAATCGCATTGATTGCAGTTACAGTAACAATGTTAAAGCGAGGTTCTCATTTGGATGATTTGGAACTTTTCTGGACTCTTGACATTGATAAAAACGGCTTGAAGTGGATCGGGATTGGGATCATATTTGTTCTTCTATCAGTTGCGATACTTTTGGGAATTGGATCATCGTTAAGTGGTGACGGATTACAAAACGCACAGATGGGTGGAATTTTTGTTGCTGGCTTGATAATGATGTTTGCATTTTTAAAAACAAATGCAATACTTGTGCCTGTATTTATTCATGGCACATATAATTCGCTTGTCACATTTTTGCAAAAAATGCCGTTTGATGTGACACATGTAACACCAGAACAATTATCGGTATTACCAGAGATTCCAAAAATCGGTGTTGGTATTTTGGGTCAGGCAGCAGATCTGTATTCAGAGATGATCTGGCAGTTTACCATAGTGGCAGTAGCAGAAGAGTTCTTGAAATTAACAACATTGGTTGCAGTAGTTTGGGTAATTCATGGAATTTGGAAACGTGAGTCATTGTCAATATTATTTGGGGTAATTATCAGCGTGGTTTTATGGGTGGTTCTTCATCAAGTACGTGGGTGACAAGTAATTTTTATCCGATCAGTCATGAATTGCCAACATAAATCATAATTACCCGTATTATCTATTTTAAGATGTGAGTAGTAATAACATTAATTTTAAATTTGTTATTTTAGGTGTTGTGATTCTCATGATTGGTATTCTTGCCATACAACTGTTGACCATAGATGACAATTTGGTTTCATTATTATATAATATTCCTGACAAAATCAACCCATTCGAGAATGCACCCCAAGCAACATTGGATTACATGGCAGTCACGTCAAAAAAAGTGACTGTACCAAACCTTTTTACCACATGTGAATTCAAAAACAGGATCTATTATATAGATAGCACAAACACAAAACGCCTGATAGGAAGCAAGATAATAGATCCGACACCGTTCATGAAGGCATCAATAACAACAGAGCAGACAAATAGGGCAGTAAAAACATTTACAGGCGAAATTACAGGCAGTTGCAAGGTAAAATCAGGCTTTGAATCACTGGTTCCAACCATAGACAGTGGTTATGTAAATCTGGTAATTACAGGAACAAAGTCAGACGGAACAACCGTACAGGTATATTCCAAAACAACACAACTTACACTTAAAGGAAAAAATCTTTCAAGCGGATTAACCTTGTTTACATTTGACGTTCCTGCAAGCGAAATAGAATCAAAACTATCATTAAAAAGTTCTTCCTACAAAAGTTTCCTGAAAATAAAACCAAACATGGTATTAACGATTTATTTCAAAGGTGACAAACCAACAAACCAATGGACCGTTGGAGGCCAGACAGAGGCATCATTGCGTGTTTTAGTAAATAACGACAAATTTAACTGTAGTCTGTCATGCGCATCTAATAATAAAGAAATCAAAGTCGTAATAAACAAACCGACCAATGGTGAACTCACATTAAAAGACAGGAGATTATCATTTAGTGTCGTGCTGCCAGAATGGTCTGAAACACAAGGAAGTCCGTCATTTTCAATAAAAGACGAATTAGGGTTACTTGTTACACCAAACATAAAAATGGCTTTGTCAAAATCTGATGGTGAGTCAGGTGTATTTACAAAGGATATTTTACTACCAGCGATAGAAGGGGAATTCACACTTGAAGTAAGCCAGCAAGGAAGAGATACAGAACAGAGAACAGTGAAAATTGTAAAAGAGAAAACTGTTACTGGCGGTACTGAGGGGAACGATGAAGAAACCGAACCAGAGCCAGAAGGTTGTGATGCAGATCAAAAAGAATATGATATAGCAGGTGTCATAATATGTGCGCCAGACAGTCCATTGGTTGAATTGATAATGAATAACCTTGGCTTGGTGGTTGTAGGAATTTTTATTTTTATGATAATTCTTGCAGTTATTAGTAGAAAATCAGGTTAAGTTAACTTGGCAGGAAAATCCAGACTTTCATACAAGTGGTTAATTTTACCAGTTATTACAGTAATAATTGGATATTTTTACTTTGTAGGACTTGATGACACAATACCATTTGCAGTAACAGTCGATAATCAGGGATTTAACTGTAAGATATGGGGTAGTGTTGATGACATTGATGTAAAAAACCAGAAAACAACGTATGGACAGCAAACCGTAAATTTCAAGCCAAGTATAACACTTTCAATAATATCAATGCAGTCTGGCAATGAATTGAAACTGCTTAACACAAACGGGAACCTTCAATGTAGTGCAGTTACAGGTGTACCAAAAACACTGACAATGAATCTAGTCGGTGGTAGGGCAACAACATTCTGGTATGGTATAGATGGCAACGGTGAGCAAAAACTAATCAAAACCGTCATTCAGGATATTCCATCAACAGAAAGATCAGCATTAACCAAAGTCACATTGCCACAGAATTCTTTATCTGCATCAGAAATAAACGCCAAAATCACATCGTCAAAATCTACATACATTACAAAAATAACAGCATACACAGATTATGAGTTAAAATTCAGGGGTTCTGGCACGGTAAACAAAATCCAAACTACAAAGCAGACAATCAGTATTTCGATTCCAGAAAAACTGTTTAACGAAAAATTTATTCCTGAAAAACCATTAAATCAGGTTGTTAAACTTTCATCAATAAGTCCTTCTGTAATAAACATAAATGATTACACAAACAAAGGAAGAATAACAATAGACATAACAGGAACTTTGGAGCAATGGAGAGAATCAGAGGGGGTTCCATTTGCAGAGATTTACCAGCCGGACAGAAGTCTGTTTGCAAAGATCCCATTGAATATTAAGAAATTAATTTCACCAACAACAAGCATTTGGGAATTCAGGGCCATTTCCATAAACATTCCAGAGAATGCGCAACTTGGAACTTGGCAGATAATAATGCACTCAAACAACGATGTCAGAAAGAATCAATTGGGAAATCCAAGTGCAGACATACGAACATTTCTTGTAAAAAACACCAGCCCAATACCACTATCACCGACAACTCCTGACCCTCTTATTCCAGCATCAGATCCAGACATATCATTAAAGTCATTTATTGCATATGAAATAAACCTGGAAGGAGGTTCGATTTCTGGTGTATTGCCAAAGGTTGAACTGTTTGATGTATCAATTATTCCAAAGGCGACACTTACAGGCGAATTGCAAGGAACTGATAAAAGAGTTGTTGAATTGCAGTTAAGACCGCAGATTGACTTTACATCAGTATCACAAAAAATAATACCATCGAACGCAAAGTTTGATCATACATATGATTTGTTGGTAAACGGTGTTGAAAAAATAAAGGATTCCAAGTTCACTTCAAGGCAACTTTCATTGTCAAACATAATGACCACAACAAAATATTATCAAATATCATATATTTCCATTAATCCTATAGAAATGATAAAGAAAATTCAGGAAAATGAACCAGTATTCGTATTAAATGATGGCGATACCGTGACATTCTTGATGAAAATCAGTGGTTCAATGGATATAGATGTGAATGGGAAAGAGTCTACTATTGGTATATCTGGCATGACATATTCATATGACATGATCAATATTGAAAACATTGATGATGATCCATGTAAGGGATTATCAGGCCAGCCTGCAATAGATTGTAAAGGGAAAACAGTTCCAGAGCCTTCCCAATGCGAAGCACCATTAATTGCAAAATTCATACGTGACAACGAATATGCCTGTGTTGATCCAAGATCATCTAGTGGTGAATGTGAAGGCTTGACATCTGCCGAATGTATAGCATTATACCCACAAAGTCAATCATATGATTTCTACAAGGCATTACTTGATGCGCTAACAAATAAAAATAATCAAACATATGGCAATCCAAGCGGTACTGGTGGAACGGTTGGATTCTGTGGTGATTCCACAACACCAGATGATTGTATTAATTATCTAAAATCATTAATTGGAAGCGGAACATCTTTTGTTGTAAATACAACTTTCGTTGTCGCTTTAATTGTCATAATCACAATGATAATAATCATCGCATTGATCATACGGTCAAGGCGAAGATAATTGGCAAATAATGGTTTTCTTGGTTTTTCAGACAGGCAGTTAATTGGAATCATACTTGCAGTTTCAGTAATTATTCTTACAATTGTTTTTTTCCCGATTAATTCCCTAGTATCTAAGGTAAGCAATTCAAACATTAATGACATAAACATAGATGTAAACAAGCCCCAGGGAACCATATCACAGGGATCAGTTATAGATGCAGAATCAGTTTTCGTTAATTCTGATCAGGATGGAATTACACAGTTCTTGGACAAGTATGCACCAGATGGTTATACACCAACGCCAAAATTCGCAATACAGTCAAGTATCATAATATTAAATCCAGACGGCAAAACATTGAAGGTTTCAAATGTAACAGAATCAGAACTTGTAAAACAATTATCGTTGTACACAAACACGGGTGAGATAATTGACCTTGATTCGTTCCAATCAGGCTTTACAGGGATTGGAACAAAAAACTATGCCAATTTGGAAGTAAAGGCAACAGTAAAATTCTGCCTTGATACAAAATGCGATGAAAAGAAACTATACGCAAAGGGAACCACAATAAAAAACCAGTTGAAACTGTATTTTGTTGATAACTTTCAGCCACAATCATTGTTCTCAAAGAAATTTGACTATACATTCACAATAGCAGATGAGGGAGAAAATTGGACTAATGGCTCAACCCATTACTATAGAATCATACTAAGTGACATTACATTTACCGACTTGGTGACAAACGAGGTATGGTCTTTTTTTGGTGATGAAATTGTTTACGAACTAGCCATGACAGTTGATGATCAAAAGTCAGTAGTGTTTGATAAGGACTTGAACCAAGCGGTTTCCATATTCAAAAAGGATAATGTATTTACATCATGCGCATCTAGTGGTGCGACAGGAGTTGGGTTTGGAAATTCATCACCACCACCTACAACAACACCAATAATAAAAATCACTGTAAATGGTATCTATTATGATACAATCCCGTCTTTGATTGGAATTACAACGCCATTTTCTCAGGAATTTCTAAATCAACATATTGTAAGCGGTCAATATGTCAGTCCTGCTATATGCAAAAAAGTAAACTTGCCAAGAAACTCTGAAATCACAATTAACATAGTGGGAACTGATTATAAGTTTTTTACGCCAAAATCACAGGCAAATTTTTCACTGGAATGCCACAATAACATGATTGGAACCGTATTTGAAACTAGATATGGTGATACACGACCAATAGAATTCAGACCAGAATATCACTGTTCTAGCAATGTAGGTTATTCCAAATAATTCACAATTCCAATCCAAAACATATACCAAAGAGTCATTAAATGATTAAACATCATTTTAAAACGTAAGTAAATGCAAAAAACACGGATTATTTTTGGATCTGTAGGAATTATTATAATATTTGTCCTGATTGGTGGAGGTAACGCAGTAAAAAATATTGCTAATTCTCAACCATCAACCATAATCGTAAGTTCGCCATCCAATATATCACAACAGAATATTATTCTTACTCAGCAACAAGTAATCAGTTCTTATTTTGCACCAAACCAGACTCAGGCGATACAGGAAACAATTCAAAATCAATTATTATCAACCACAACACAAGATCCTGTAGATGAATCTGTAGTTGTTTTAACAGTTGAAAAGATCAATAATGATGGAACTATAACAGATAGGGTAAATTCCAATATTCCAGATTTATTTGATATTGTAACAGCAAAAGATAGTTTTACTGATCTTTCTGGCTGGAAATTAAAAATAGGCATTGAGATCCAGACCAAAAATTCAGGAGTATCATTATCATTATCTGGTACAATCAAAACTATTGTTAATGATTTTGATTACGAAGTAAAGACATTGACTATAACTGGTGATTCAGGCCAATTAAAAACAAAGAAGATACGGATCGGAAGTTTAGATTCATATGAAATTCCTCTGAACTCACTAAAACAGTACTTCATTGAGGGAAATAATAAAGTTGTTGTCAAAATTGAAAGTGTGAGTGGTGTTATCGGCACAAAAAATCTGAATAAGAATAATATTATTCTTTACGAATCTGATTTTGATTATTCTGCAAATAAGATCATAGTCTTGACTGAATCAGGAGTTAAGGCAAAAATTTATCCAAAGGATTCAAGTTTAACTTTAGGATCTAGTGCTGGTATAATTTACAATACTTATTGTCAATCTTTCTACAGAGGTACATGGAATTGTGCAGTTTGGGGTGGGTCTTATGATAGTGGTTCCAGGTATCCGGCACCACTGTTAACCAACGTTAAGGTGTTTGATTCAGATAATAATTTAATATTAAACAGGCCAGACTTGACAGGAACTAGTGTAACTATTCCATTGTTTAGAAATGAGCAATATCATGTTATTATTGCCAGCCAAAACCTAGATTATTTTATAAATACACCGGAAGACTCTACCATTACATATGATTATCAGTGTGTAGGTACATCAAATGGTGTATCATGTGGTCATCCATGAGTAAAATTGTCAAAATCCGAGAGCCATAATTGTTAAAAGCCTGTTTATCTTTGTAAAATCATGCAAGATAAGGCTGTAATGATCGTTCTATTAATAGTTCTGTCAATCACACTTGTATTCCAAACGACCAATAATGCATACGGTGCTGTTACTACACCGACATTTACAACAATTGATGTTTCTGGAACATTTAATGTGAATGATTACCTTTTCGGCATAACATGTACTGATGCCACATATAGGTATGTGGCACTTTACAGTCAGGGTAAACTGGTAAGAATTGACAGATCTACAAACGCAGTTACATTTTTTGATAATAATGCTGTCGCAGCAGGCGAGGATTGGTATTCGCTTGTCACCGATCCTGTTTCTGGAAAAATCTTTGTGAATGAAAGAGATACAGGAAGAAGCCTGTCTTTCAATCCATCAACAGGATTGTTCACATCATTTGCAGTTGTTCCAAACATTGCAGGTGGTGTAGTAAGTTATGTTTCATCATATAATGATGCACCACATAAGATTGCAATAGCAGGAATAGGAACACACACTTTTGGATTTGATAGCAATGGAGAATTAAAATCTGCCAACGGTTACATCTGGCAACCACTTGATGCTGTTTATGATTTCTCAGTTGCAGAAAATGCAGCAGGTGCAGTAGATAGTTCATTTCACGGGATTGTAAGGATAGATCCGTCAGACAATACCATAACAAGATATGCAATAGCAGGTGCGACTGCACTAAGGGGAATAAGTGTAGATTCTTCCGACTCGACTATTTTATGGATTACCGATATTTTAGCAAACAAGTTATTCAGATTTAATACTGTGACAGGACTTGTAACTGATACAATCACCTTGCCAGCGAGTACAAGCCCAAGAGGATTGGCAAACGATGCAACAGCCGTTTACATAGCAGAAAATCAAGTTGGTGGTGCAGGTATCAACAGCAAGATTATCAAAGTAATAAAATCAGATTTTTCAACATCAGAGATAGATACAGGTGCAGATACAGAAAGTGTAACAAAGAGGGGAACATTCTCACTTTACATCGTCAATGGTTTTTTGGTCTGGACTGATGAGGCAAGCCATGTTGGAACAATATCGATCAGTGGCACAAATATCAAAACAATAATGAATCCAGCATCAGATACAAATACAAATCATTTTGCATGTATAGAAGGTAATAACATTACCTTTACAGGACATGGTAGTGCAAAAATTGGCTTCTTTTCCATAACAAATGACAGTACAACCGAATCAGGATCAGGTGATGACTGTGCAGGTGATTGTTATGCACCAAACTTGGGTTGGGATCATGATGGAAAATTTCTTTACAAAGACGGTCTTTATATTAACAACATAGCATACGAAATGAAAAATATATTGCATAACCAGAGAAATCAGACAATAGAATTACCTGTAGGTCAGCCGGTAAACATGACATTAAAAGGATACGACACCTATCCTGACAACATAAACAACTGTGAGATTGGAATAGGGATAAAAAAGGGCAACTTTGTTAAACAGGATGCAACATTCATCATAGGAATATGGCGTTCATTTGATAATCATACCACCATATACTATGAGGGAGATTCCTCAGCATACCGTGACGTAAATGTAAAAATGCATAACGTGGATCAGAACACAATATGCGAGTTTACTTGGACACCGACAAAACATCTAATCAACGACATGTTTGCCATACAGGCAATAGATCAGTACAATTACAACAAGATCACATTTATAAATGAAGGGTATCAATCAGTGGGATTATCCCTAGTCGGAACCCCAATTTTCAAGGTAATGGACAAATATGATCATGATAAAATAAAGGATATAGCAGTATTGGACAAAACATTGGTTAATCAAAATATTGCTATAGACGAGAATAATAATTTATGGCAACAATTCGACGGTAAATGGCAGAAGGAATTATCAATGCCTGATAGAACATGCAATATAACAAAACATGGATATGACAGATATTGTAATGAATTCAAGGCAGTAATGAACAATCAGGAATCAATCGCTAGACAGTATTTTGACTCTGATATTATTCAGGCAATTATGAGTCCAATCATAGAAAAGGAACCAATCTCATATGAAAGATTACATGATTCCATACCAAACATGATAAAGGCACAAACCGCTTTTTATCAAAAAGACTTTAACAAAGTCTTAAAATACTCTAATTAAGACTAAAAAGTGTTTGAATAGCAGGTTTCGGATAATCATAACCGTATTTTTAACCATATCATTACTAAATTTACCGTTCAATCCATTTGTATTTGTAAGTGCAAACGGTTCACTCCCAATCAAGTTGGAGCAGAATAAGGAAGGCGAAATCTGGAAACTGCCAAACGGTAAACATGTTTTCAAAGTAGGGGGGGAAGCACCACCAAGAATTTATGAGGGCGGTATCATATTAAACGGAACAGAAATACGCTCAACACTTGTTAATGTAGATATTGAATCAATTGTAGAATCAGAAGTGATATACAAGAATGAAAACGGCATAGTTGCAAAGGAAAACTGGTTCATCTATCAGGGAGAAAACAGGGTTTCATGGGATAGTTTTTCAGAAAAAAATCTCATAATAAAAAACATTCCAATAATTGAAAATGTGGGTGGTTATACGGTTACAGATTATGAAAAAGAAGCCACAAAGGTAAAATCCATGATCAATATATTTGGCACTCTTGACATAGAGTATAAAATTCATGAGGGATTGCCACTAAAACACACCTTGAATTTTACATCACCTACAGGTGGCACATTCAAACTATGCCAGGAATACACAAATTTTGAATTTGACTCCATTCTGCAAAGTGATATTGATTCAGAAACATATGAAACAATAAACACAAACCAAGATACAAAAAAAACAATGGATATAACCACATTAGTGAACAAATCCCTATCATCATTTGACAATAAAATAAAATCAAACCCAAAATTATTACTGCCTGAAATAGTAGAGTTTAAGAAGAACAACAAGTTAGTTTTAGGCGAAATAACATCAGGCGCAAAATCAGATTTTAATTCCTTTGATTATGATTCTCAACAAAAAACGGCTATGTTTTGTTATGGCGAATTTATCTTAAATTCAAATGAAAGTTTTGTTGTTGATCCCGATACATTCACATCAAATAATCCAACACTTGATGGACATATTAGAACACGTGATACAGCAAGTACATCATGTGGACCAATTCTTGACAATGTAAATAATACCGCAACATTAAATGTTGATGTACGATTATCGACTGGTGGCGTACCAGCATGTGCAAGGTCATACATGGAATTCCCTACAACCTCTATTACTTCTGGCTCAACCATAAACGATGTAGATGTTGATTTTGATGTACAAGCGACACAAGATTCTCCTACCACATGTGATTGGAAGTCCATATCTGTCAAACCATCAACATCTGGAAGCACATCAATATGGAATGCTATTGGTTCAGGTTCAACATATGTATCCGGCAGTACAACCTGCCAAACAGTATCAAATAATTTATCAGTTGATCTTGGTACTACAGCAGATACAGATCTTCAAACACTGTTACCATCAGGTTATTTTCCAGTCGGTATAATGTCAAGCAATGAAGTAAGGGATGCAGGTGACAGATTATCACGCATGGCATCAGAGGAAGAGGCTGCTGCAACACCAAAGCCGACACTCACGGTAACATATACTATGCCGATAACATCAATAACATTCGATATAAATTATTTTAACGGTACTGCATTAACATCTGGTACTGTAACTCAGTCAAACACTACAACCAGCCGTTCAATCGCAATAAACTCAACAGGTTTTGCAGGTGTGTTCACAGGTCTGACGGGAAATCAAAACATGTCAACAAAGGAAACATTGGACAGTAATTTTATTACAAATAAAACAAGAAATTTTGCAACTGCTACCACCATAACATCAAACCAGAACATCTATTCCGTAAACTGTATCCAGACTGGATCAGGAATAGACGTTCTGCTATTTACAAACAATAACACTGATGGGCATACCATCACAAACACGACAAGACCTGCCTGTACCACATCAAACCAGCAACCTATAGTAATATCATGGAATACCACATTTTCAGCAGATGGTAAATCATCGGCATCATATCCAACGAAAGTTATGGCAAAAATATTAAACACAACTGCATTTGGTCAAAACGCAACAAAACTATACGGTAATGGAACAGAATATCCGACAACTTGGTCTACACCAAAAATCACAAGTCAGGAAATTACAGTAGGTACTGGATTGCAGACTAGATTATGGAAGTTTTACTTGTGGTTGGATGCAAGACCACAAATTCCTACAGGATTAGGTGCTACTACTGTATCTTCATCGCAAATAGATCTATCATGGACAGCAGGAATTTCAGGTGTAGCACCGATAACTGGATATAAAATTACAAGAGGACTGGATGGAATAACATTTGGTACTGTCGTATCAGCAAATACAGGAACCACCGCAACAACATATTCAGATTCAGGTCTTGCACAAAACACTTTATATTATTATCAGGTTCAAGCGATTAACTCATATGGTACAGGGATAGTTTCAAGTTCTGCATCAGCAACAAGTTCAACCCCACCAACAGGTAGTGGAAGTTCAGACGGTGGTGGTGGAATCATAACAAACAGCAACTTCCAGCAATTATTGTTTGGCCTTGAAATAGACGAAATACAGCAATCAGCAAAACCATCTGATTTACTGCCACTTAACATTCATTTGGAATATACATCTGAAAAGCCAATCAAACTTATCGCAATTGATGCAGGTGAGTTTAATTCTTGGATAACTCATGAAGCATTACCATTAACAATAAAGACAGAACTGTTAAGTGTAAATGATTTTAAAATGATTCCCGCTGCGTTCGCCTTGAGAAACGGGGGCGATATTCCAATACAATTGACCGTACCGATCCAATACTGTAATCCGAAAATTGGAATCACACAAAATTGTGTTGAGGATAAAATATACACGATTCTAGTAAAACTGACATTAGAATTTTACGGAAAGGAATACCAACAGAGTGCAAAAATCACACTTGACCTCAGACAGCAGAAACTAAGCCCTGCATTTCTACAAAACATGATAATTGGGACCATATTATTAGGTATTGCAGTTGGTGGAGTTACGTTTGCTAAGAAGAGAATAAATAAATTTGAAACCGATCATAGGCATAAATCAAGAAAGAAAGGACTTGGTAAATCCAAGTTTGAGCAAGAGGTATCAAAGGTTATTTCATGATCTGATCGCCAAAATTCTTTTATTCTATAATTTCTTCCGGTAGTCATGATAATATATAGAAAACAACTTCGGAGAACGGTATTTCATGAGTAAGTCACCACTGAATATCAAAATAACCGAGATTAAAGAAAAGCAACTTTATGCCTCTTGGCAAACGGTATAGGTAATACGTTTGCTAAAGAAAACAATGTGCAAATTCCATGTCAAAGAAATAGTTGAGTATCAACCACATGATGAAACTTTGATTATAGAGAGAGTAGATATTGGCGAGACTTGTGAAGTGATGATAGGAGAACCAGAATCACTTTGTGGAAACCATTCAACTTATTTGGTTTATACGCTTCCTACTCGTTATGGTGAGTAGGCAAGGATTCCCAAAGTGGCGTGGGTTCAAGATTTTAGATGAGTCTGCTTACTGTCCACTCTGCAAGACCACAAGACAACTATGCAGGGTGTCTTGGCTTTATTTGTGGAAACGTTGTTCTGATTGTTTGGTAAAGATCAAATGACCTTCCTGCTATCAGGTTTACGGACTAGAAATATAGGTCAACGATACTATTATAAACTACAAATTGTATTAGATACAGTATGGAAACAGTAAAAATACTTTCAGGAAACAGAATAACTCTCCCAAAAGATTTCATTGATTTCTGGAAATTAAAAGAAGGGGATCATCTAGGTTTTGCTACAACTAAGGAAAAAGTAACAATAATTCCAATAGAATTTAAGGAGAAAAGAGTAATCAAATGAAAATCGGAACGCCCGAAATGCCAAAGAAGCCTCTAACCAAATACAAGGATCATCTTTACATCGGTTTCAAAACAGTACAAAAGGAATTATTCTATAACCTGACTTTCTTCCAGACTAAATCCTTGCAGGTAAGAACCCAATACCTACCAGTTAGGGATATGGAACATTTCAATCAAATCATGGCTATCAAAGCCAATGAGGTAAAAGCATGAAATACAATTCCTACGAGGTGTTGTTTGCATGAGTAAAATTACATCCCTATCAACAACACAGCAAGAAAAACTAAACACCCATTGTCAAAAACTACATGATTTCATTTTACATTCTGGGAAGGATCTTACAAGAGAAGAAGTGGAATCATACATAGAATGGATTTATTCTAAAATAGGCAAACCAAAACCAATAATCCTAATCTTTGATTCATATCTTGCTCAGAAAGTGGCAATCAACATTTTAAATAATAATAAATTTAGGGAGTCGCAAGTGGAGTCGCAAGTGTGGTCGCAAGTGCGGTCGCAAGTGCGGTCGCAAGTGGAGTCGCAAGTGGAGTCGCAAGTGGAGTCGCAAGTGGGGTCGCAAGTGGGGTCGCAAGTGGGGTCGCAAGTGGGGTCGCAAGTGTGGTCGCAAGTGGAGTCGCAAGTGTGGTCGCAAGTGTGGTCGCAAGTGCGGTCGCAAGTGGAGTCGCAAGTGTGGTCGCAAGTGGAGTCGCAAGTGCGGTCGCAAGTGCGGTCGCAAGGTTTAGAGTTCATAGAACAATCATTCGGGTATGGTTACGAATCAT
>Ga0209518_1003294_pt1 | contig 13952 bp, 18 predicted proteins | sample RifGroB1_FD_183993 | JGI IMG/M metagenome (GOLD analysis project Ga0209518, IMG submission 183993) | Groundwater microbial communities from Rifle, Colorado, USA - Groundwater B1 (SPAdes) (version 2) | ecosystem: Environmental > Aquatic > Deep subsurface > Groundwater | place: Rifle, Colorado... | reverse complement strand
GTTTGCCATCCAATACCGCAGATGAGATAGTTGAAATTTTGACGGGCGAACTGCCGACAACCATCGTACACACTTCGCCGATAAAAAGATTCCTATCCATTTTTGGATTATCTCCGATTGATATTCTGGTAACCGCCCCCGACGGCAAAAGAATCGGCAAGGATTTTGCCTCTGGACAGGAGGTACAGGAGATAAACGAAATCGAGGGGGCGTTTTACAGCGGATTCAACACTCAAAACGAAAATATCTTTATTCCCGACCCGCTTGACGGGGAGTATATAATAACAACGCAGGGCACGGGCGAAGGAGTATACGAAATATTAACCGACTATATTCGTGAAGAAGCCACCGGTGAAGCAACGTCCACAACCGCAAGTTTTGCCGCAAACACCGCAACCGGGCTTGTCGCTGAACTAAACCTTTCGGTGGATAGTTCCAACCCCCAGAATCTTAATATACAACCAGCCGATGTAACGCCGCCCGAAATTAGCATTATCTCTCCGGAAGCGCGCGATTATCTCCGTTCAGAAATTCTGTCTTTAAATATCAGTATTACCGATTCTGAATCCGGCGTTTTCTCCTCCGAAATCAAATTTGATGATAGAATAGTAAATAACGGCGAGAGCGTTGATTTATTCTTTGAGAAGCTGGGCACGCATAGAGTAAGTGTGAGCGCCTCGGACTTTATCGGGAATGCCGCCGACGCAGGAGTTAACTTTCAAGTTATTGCCACAATCCAAAGCACCATCTCCGATATTGAGCGCGCTTATTCGTTAGGCTGGATAATAAAGAAAAGTGTTAAAAACACCTTAATAGGGAAGCTCGAAAGAATTGATACTCATAACCGCCCCCTCACCCCAAAAACGTTAAAAACCTTTCTGGTCGAGCTTGAACGCGAGCATCCCAGGAATATAAACGATTTGGCTTATAATTTATTAAAAGAAGATATTAACTGGATGTTGAATAATTAAAATTTATGAAATTGACTATGCGGTGGAGTAATTGGATAGTGTTTTTTGTAGGTGTCATAGTGGCATTGATTGTTACCCCGTTTCTCGAGCCCTTTTATAGAGAAATGCTCTATAGCGGGGGCGGTTTCAGTAGCTTTATTATCCCATCTGATTTTAGTACCTATCCATCAACGTTTTTTCTCCTTTACACTCTCTTCATAGCCTTCTTCTATAGAACTTTCTCCAAAAATTTCAAGCCAATCACTCTGGTTTATTTTTTGGCTTTGCCGTTTTTGCTTTTTATTTCTTCTACCCAGCATATTGCCGCTTTCTTAATATTGCTCGCCGCCGGCTGGGTTTTGGGGTATTTGGTTTCCAAATTTATCCCGTAAAAACTCGAGCTCCCGTGGTTTGGGAGCTCGTTGTGCGGAGGTAAGATTTCACCTCCTTTTTGTAAGGTGCCGGAGCACTTCATAAAATCTTTCGTTCTTCTCCTCTGTACTCATCCTCTCATTGATGAGCGGCTTCCTCTCCAGTTTCTTTATTATGCCTCTTCTTTCCCGTTTTTTCTCCGCGGTCTCTGAAACTTTCTTTTCCTCCATGGCTGTCTCCCTCTTTGTTAAAAATCCACGGCGGGTTCCTTTCCATCGCAACCGCAGATTCTGCAGTCGACCAGAAGTTTGACGACAAATCCGGTTTTTGAGTCTCCCAAAACGGCATTTAGGCTTGCCAGGCAATTGCCTTTGTCCGCCACTTCTACCCCGCATTGAGGGCAGTAAAGAGTTATCTCTTCCGGCAGTTCGACAGAGCCCGTTCTGCTTCTTACCAAGGACATAATGCCCAATCTAGTTCTTACGCCCATGTTTTTCTCCCTCCTTTGCTATGAGATTGTTTTCCGCTCTACCAAAAACCACTCCGTTTCTCCTCTCTTGTAATCTCCCATCGCGACCAGGTCTCTCCCGGACATCGCCCCGAGCGATTGGGAAACGCCGTTGGCATCAAAACCCGTCGCGATTGCTATCTGCTGTGTGCTCGCCTTTCCGCCCAATTCCCTAAGAGCGTTTAGAATGATCTGGTGCCTCTTTTTTGAAGTCATACTTCCCTCCTTTTCAAGGATTAAACTAGCACTTTTGATTTGCACAGGCAAGAGATGCTATTTTTGTTTTATTTTACGGCACCAATTCGACGGGGCTGGTGTTGGTGGTGTTATTTTCAAAAATTATTCCGCCCCCGTTTACGAAAACATGAGGGCTTTCTACTTTGATTCCGGTTTGATTGTTGCGAAAGGCCGTGTTCGAAACCGTAGTTGTCCCTGTGCCGGAGGACCAGATGGCGTTGAAATTGTTAAGCTCAAAAAGCGAATTTTTGATCTCGTGCGAAGAGCCGCTAATCCTGACCGCGCCTGAGGCGTTGAAAAATCCTCCGCCGTAGCGCATTGTGACATTATCCAAGGTAGAAGTTGCCGCGCCGGAATTGAACTGAACCGAAACCCAGTCGCCCGCCTGTGGTGAGCTTGTCGAACCATCGTTATTGGTATCCCCGCCGTGGACGTCGTCTTTCAGCGAAGTGAAGACAATTTTTGAAGCGGAAGTTCCGTTTGCCAGAATTTTTCCGTCCACCGCAAGGCTTGACTGGTTATCCTTAAACTTCACGACCGTCCCCGCATCCACGGTCAAAGTTTTTCCGGAGTTTACAGTATAGCTGACATTGATAACGTAGGGGAGATTGGCGGCAAAAGTATAATCCTCTCCCTGATTGCCTTCGGCCGCAATGCCGTTTATCCCGTTGGATGATGCGGAGTTTCCTGAAAAAGTCGGATAGCTTCTCACCAGGTTTATAGCTTCATTTTGATTGGAAGTGAAAGTATTGTTCACAGCGCTGGAGGCGTTGGGGTTGTTGGAGCCATCCGGCTCAATCTTCAAGCCGACTTTATTCGTATCAAAAGTGTTGGAAGTGATTGTGGCCGAGCCGCCGATTAAATAGATCCCAGCCGCCGCATTATCGTTTTTGTTATTTTTAAAAGTGTTTCCTTCCACGGTTCCGGAGGCGCCGTCGAGCCAGAGACCGTAAATCCCGGCTTCTTCAATGGTGGATTTTTTTATGCTTACGGAAGTATTGATGACCTTTAAATTTGTACGCCCGAAAGTAATTCCCGAATACCATTTGCCGCCGTAGCGGATAACCGCGTAATCAAACTCCGTTCCCGGCCCCTGAATCTCAATCGTTCGCCAATCCAAGGCCGCCGGGGTTGTGGAAGCGGCATCGGCATTTAAATCTCCGCCATATTCGTCGTCCTTGAAAGAAGTAAAAACGATTTTGTCCGCGGAGGCGCCGTTGGCTTTTATCGCTCCTTGCGACGTAAGATAGGAATCAGCGTCGTAAAACTTAATCACCACTCCGGGCTCAATCGTGAGCGTAACTCCGGAATTTACGGTTACTCCGTCTTTGATGATATAAGGGCTTTTGGATTTTTTGAGGGTTTTGGAGACAGTGAGATTTGTTCCGGCGGTAATTAAATAATTCAAGCTGTTTCGCGCCCGGGCGGTTCCGGCCAGAGCCGCGCCGCCGGCATCTTGGCCGTTTTTAACCGTCCCGTTATGCGAACCCCAGTTTGAAGAAGCCGTGCCAGAAGTATCAGGATCAATGCGCTCCATGGTTAAAAATCCAGCGACCAAACCCGCACACCAGCCGGAGCAGGCCGAGGAAGAGGGAGTTTGGTCAATGGTGGTGGAGGCCTGGCTTAAAATCAAAACTTCTCCGGAGTTGGAAAGCCCGGAGCCAGAGCCCGTGCCGCTGAAAGGCGTCACCAGATCAGCTGCAATGTCGCTGACGGTGTCGTTCGCGCCTCTTTCAATCAGATAATAGCCGCCGGCGGCTATAGTGCTGGAGAGATTTACATAAGGAACGCCGTCCTCGGCATAAAGTGCCCAGTTCGTAAGTGAAACAGTTTTGGAAGTGCGGTTGTATAATTCGATCCACTCGTCAAAGCTTGAAGTCGCGGTTCCGGCCCAAGCGATTTCGTTTATGACCACGGGTCTTGTGTAATAATCCACGGTTTTTGTAACCTGGCTTCCGGTATTGCCGGATTTATCAACCCCTTCGGCTTTGAAAGTGTAGGCGGAATCGTCCGTTGGCAAAGTGTAATTGGTACTGGTTGCGGCCGTTGAAGCAAAGTCAAAGCCAGAACAAGCCGCCCCGGCAACCTCGCATTCAATTATATAATGGTCCAAATCAGAATCAGACGAGGACCATGAAAGCGCTAATGTGGAGCTTGCCAGAAGGCATCCTTCTGCGGAAAGAGAATTGGAACACTCCGAAACTGAAAGCGAAACCGCGGGCCCGGTGGTGTCGGCCGGAGGTGCCGGGGATTTTTCTTCTTCTTCGGCCGGGGCTCCTCCGCCTCCCGCCCCCGCCGGAATCGGTATCAAAGTATTCAACACCGAGTGTTTAACATTTTCTTCATTGTCAAACTTTGGACCCGCCTGCCGGACGAGCAGGGGTTTGACATCAACTTGTGCATCATCGGATGTCGCACTTTCAGGAACTATTGCCACTGGCTCTGATTGAAGTTCGACTTCAATCACGGGGGAGGCGGGAGGCGGAACCGGCTCAAAAGCTTCCGGCGGAATTTCGGCGATTTTCGGGGGCGCCTCGCCCAAACCAAGACCCCAGGAATTGAGCACATTCCCCTCCACCCTATCCATCAAGTTTTTATTTTTCGCGAAAAGTTCCCAGTTCTTTCGCTCCTTTTCCGCTTCCTCAAAAAACAATCTCACCACTTCCACGCCATGCAGCACGGCTTGCTTGGAGAGATGGGACCAGTAGTCGGTTAAAATTCTGTTTTTATTATCTATTAAAGAATATTCTACCGTGCCATCAAACTTACTTATTTTACGAATAAGTAGGTACTTTTCTTCTTTATCATAAAAGCCAAATCCGTTACTATAATAATTGACTATTGGTTTATCATAATCTTTATAAAAAATTCTATCCTTACTGAAAAACTTATTATTTGAATAAGTAGCTAGAGAATCAAAATGTTCATTCAGAGAGTTGAAAACAGGATGACTATGGCCACTATGATATATCATAGTGGCTAATCCCTCGAGATTTTCTGGAGTGAATTTTTTGGCCCAAAATTCATAAGGGCTAGTATCCAAATTCGGAGGATGAGGGTCGTTTCTTGTATGGTCGGGAACAGACGCATCTTCAATGAGGTGTAAAATGTGTCCTAGAGCAACGAGTCCGCGCTCTTTATCTTTCCATACATAGTCATAAATCGCTCTTTCCCAAGAATAATCGCTGGGCGCTCCGAAAAGGCCAGTAATGGCCCCAGCTAAGGGACGAAAAACACTAGCTTGCGCCACTGTATCCATAGCCCATTCCTTAGAAGAGATCGTAGTTCCTTCTAGTCCACGATTATAAACAGGGTCGTAGAAATGATAGATCGGTCTATAAAGCCAGTCTTCCTCGATACTTCCCTTTTTGAGTAATTCTTTTTCTTCCTCGGAAAGTTTTAACTTTGGATAGTAAAGATTAAATAAATCAACAATTTCATCAGTCAAAGCAGGGTGAGTAGTTTTTTCGCTATATGCAAATATAAAAAGAGGAAATGCTAAAAATATCCCAAAAAATGAAAATAATTTTATAAATCTATTATTTTCCATCGGCCATTTGGTCCCTTTCCTACATCAGCTTGCAAAATGAGCTCACCTCTCTCATTAAATGCTTCAAATATGAATCTATCATCATCTCCTTCTACTAACGAGTATTTATTTCCTAATTTATTTATATCGACTAAAAATTTATCTAATAACTCTCTGTCTTTTATTTTCTGGAGTTTTTCTAACTCTTCTTGCTGGTCCTCGATAATGAAATACTTACTCGCCAGCTCAACATCCCCCGTCTTCAAAGCCTCAATAAAAAGCTGGAGGGTTTCTTCGGGGGTGAAGCCGCCATAGGTGTCCTCTTGGTAGAGGCGTTCAAGTTCTTCAAACTGCTTTTGCGCTTGGAATTGGGGGTTTTGGCGGTATTGGTAATATTGAATGCCGTAAAAAATCGCCAAACCCAAAATTAAAAGGGCCCCAAAGCCCCACGCGAATTTCAAAAAATTTTTCGCCATATTTTAATTGTACAAAACCATTCTTCGTCCGGCAAATCTCCCTTTTTGCCTCCGCATCACATTGAGTCTCGGTAATTATAAAATTATTTATGGCAAAAATTCTATCGGTTTTTGTTGTTATTACAAATGTCTAAAAATTTTCTCCATTCTCGTTCAAAAGGCTAGGTTAGTCTTATGTTCTTGAGAACATTGGAATAAGCAGCACGAGTTGTGGTAGAATAAAAAGTATGGATAAACGCAAGACCAGGGAACTCGAAAAAATAGTTCGCGGCTTTTCCAACCACCGCCGCATCGAAATAATGTTTTTGTTAAATCGCGAGCCGGAACTTTCCGTCATTGAGATTGCCGACGAGCTGGGGATTAATTTCAAAACGGCTTCGGAGCACATTCGCCGCCTGGCCCAAGCAGGCCTGGTTTTAAAGCGCAATGAGGGCGCGGCTGTTCGCCACGTCCTCTCCCGCCTCGGTGCCTTTACTCTTAAGTTCTTAAGAACATTAGAGTAAAAACATGAAAAATTATTCAAAAATCGGCGGGAGGAAAGGATTTGCCGGCCGGCGTGCGGCCTACCGCACGCCCGTGCATTTCCGCTCGCGCAAAAATTTGAAAAATATAAAAATAGAAAAAACGTGAAAATTTTTGTCAAAGCCAAACCGAACGCGAAGGAAAATAAAGTAGAGGAAACCGGCCCGGCGCGTTTTACGGTTGCGGTGAAAGAGCCGCCGAAGGAGGGGAGGGCGAACGCGGCAATCGCCAAAACCCTTGCTGAACATTTCAAAGTTCCAACCTCAAAAATCCGCCTCGTCTCCGGCTTCTCCTCCCGAAACAAAATTTTTGAGATTTAATTTCGCCAGGTTGCTTTCTTAAAAGCCTTGCGCTAGGATAACTTGGCAATTTAACAGGGTTGCCAAAAAACGAAAGAAGGAGGGTTCAGTTATGGATGAGTCTTTTACGAAAGAGCAGGTCCTGGCGCTCTGCGGCGGCAAATTGCCGCATGGTCGCGGTTTTGCCTGGGAAACGGTGGAGTATTTCCGGCCCGAAGACGGTGTTTTGCAGCCGTATAACTGTTACGGAATTTTACCCGGGCCGGGAATCGAGATTGCCGCGAAGGAATATGTTCCTTTTCAGGCCTAGATCTTTTTACGGTTAGGCGCGCAGCAAGTTTCTTGCTGCGCGCCCTCTGACCCAAGTTCATTACGCCGTAGCGAATTTAGGTGAGAGTAAAAAAGTGGTAGAATGGGATTGATGAAAATCACGAGTCCTGTTTTCGGGCACAATCAAAAAATTCCTTCCAAATACACTTGCGATGGAGAAAACTTGAGTCCGCCTCTTGAAATTTCAGGCGTTCCGGAAGGGGCAAAAAGCATGGTTTTGATAATGGACGATCCGGACGCGACGCACGGCTTGTGGGTGCACTGGGTTTTATGGAATATCAGTCCCGATACGAAAGAAATTCCGGAAAATTCAGTTCCGGCTGGAGCGGCGGAGGGGATGACAAGTTTCGGAAAACCCGGCTACGGCGGGCCGTGTCCGCCTTCGGGCACGCATAGATATTTTTTCAAGCTTTGCGCTTTGAACAAAAAACTGGAACTTTCACCCTCGGCCGAAAAAGTTGAGCTGGAGGAGGTGATGGCCGGACAGGTTCTGGACCAAGCCGAGCTTATCGGCCTTTACAGCCGCCAATAATTTATGCATTTGACGCTTTTATGAAAGGATACGTGGAAAACATTGAAAAGCTTTCACTGGAAAATGAAAATTTCCGCCGGGTTTTATATACCGCTAAATCCAGCCAGCTTGTGGTGATGAGCTTGCAGCCCGGAGAGGACATCGGCGAGGAAGTTCATAATCTGGACCAGTTCATCCGCTGCGAATCCGGGGAAGGAAAAGCTGTTTTGGACGGCGTCGGGCACGCGATAACCGACGGCTTCGTGGTGGTTGTTCCGGCGGGGGCGAAGCACAACATCATTAATACCTCGCCCGATAAAAAGCTTAAACTTTACACTCTTTATTCTCCGCCGAACCATCGCGACGGAGTGGTTCACGAGACCAAAGCCCGGGCCGAGGCCGACGAGGAACATTTTGACGGCAGGACTTCGGAATAACTTACTTGTTTTTGCGGACTTTCCAGTAAACGGCGCCAACGCCGAGGCCTCCGATTAAGTTCCACAATAGATCGTCCGCCGTGTCCGGCCCGTCGCCGAGGCGGACTCGGCGTTCGTGGTAAAACCTGTCTTCCAGATATTCTTCAATTTCGTAAAGGGAGCCGAAAAGCGCGACGAGGCCGAGTGCTAAAAACAAAATCAAGGCGAAGGGCAATTTGTCTTTGAAATTCAAAAGCAGCGCCAGGGCCAGCGATATTACAATTACGCCGCCGATTAAATGCATGAACTGGTCGTACCACGCGAGCTTTCCGTACAGATACGCCACATCTCCGAGAGCGTCAAGCCAGAGGCCAAAAGCCGCCAGAAGATAGGGGAGTTGGGGGAGCAAGACGCCTTTCCGGCGGAAAGCGAAATAAATTGTTTCAAGGACGAGAAGGGTTCCGGCCGAAGTCGCCAAAAGCCCCAGCCATGAGAACTCCAGCGTGAAATTCAAAACTCCGGCCAGGTTTAGGGCTTCAAAGAGAATCAAGGCCCCGATTAGAATTCTGCCGATGGCCATAATTCTATTTTAACCCAATTTGGTATTCGTAGAGGCGCCGGTAGATGCCGCCCGGAATTTCTATTAACTCCTCGTGTCTGCCGCGTTCTTTTATCTCGCCTTTGTCTATGACCAGGATTTTGTCCGCCTTGCGGACAGTGGAGAGGCGGTGGGCGATGATGAAAGTGGTGCGTCCGGCCATGAGTTTTTCCAGGGCTTCGGTGACGAGCTTTTCCGAGCGCGCGTCCAGGGCCGAAGTCGGCTCGTCCAGAATCAAAATTCGCGGGTTTTTCAAAATGGCGCGCGCGATGGCCAGGCGCTGTTTCTGCCCGACCGAGAGCTTGATGCCGCGCTCGCCCACGACCTGCTCGTATTTTTTCTCAAATTTTTCTATGAAGTCATGCGCGAAAGCTTCTTTCGCGGCCGTTTCAACCGCGGCGTCCGAGGCCTGGAAATTGCCGTAGCTGATGTTCGCTTTCACGGTGTCGTGGAACAAAATAACTTCCTGCGGCACGACGGCAATCTGCCGGCGCAAAGTTTTCAGTGGGATTTGCGAAACGTTTTTTCCGTCAATCAAAACCCGGCCCTTCGCTGGTTTGTAGTAGCGCGAAATGAGGTCTACGAGCGTGGATTTGCCTACGCCCGATTCGCCCACGAGCGCGATAACTTCGCCGGGCTCGGCTGTAAAGCTTATGTTTTTCAGGATGAATTTTTTTCTTCCGTCGTAAGAGAAGAAAACATCCCGGAATTCCACGAGTCCCTTTATCTCCCCGCCGACGGCGGGGTCTGCCTCGCCGTAGCCCTCCGAACCTTTTGATAAAAGTTTTTCGGCGCGTTCAATCGTGATGAGCCCGTTTTGAATCGCCTGCCAGTTTTGCACCAAGACCACGAATGGCCCGAACAAAAGCGCGGCATAGCCGTTGAAGGCAACGAGTTCTCCGATGGTCATCTGGCCCGCGCGGATGAGGTAGATGGAAAAAACGAAAATCACGAGCTGGGTCAGCGAAACGAGGAATTTTTGCGCGAGGTTGATGGACTGCGAGAGGGCGATGTACTTGGACCACCAATTGGCCGCCTTTAGGTAGAAGCTTTTGTGGAATTTTTTCTTCTCGTATTCTTCCGCCGTCGCCTGTTTGACCGACTGCACGTTCAAAATCGCGTCATGCGCCTCGCCCCACGCCTTGTTGTACGCGCGGTTCACTTTCAGAATCAGTTCCGCCAGGCGCGGCGCCCCGGTTATGAGAATTACAATGTATAAAACAACCGCTCCCGCGAGAACGAAGGTCAGAGCCGGTTTGATGAGGGCGGTGAAGAAAAACGCCGCGATGATGGATAAAAACTGCGGGGCCAATCTCACCAGAATGTCGGTGATGATGGTTGAAACGTAGCCGGAGGCGCGCGAGATGCGGTTGGTCATCTCTCCGGTTTTGATGGATTTATGGACCGAGAGCGGAAATTCCAGGATTTTTCCGAAGCCGCGCACCAGATACTCGGCTTCAACGTCGCCGCCTAATTTTTCGTTCAGGGCGTTGCCGCGGTTAGCCACGGCATCGGTTATGATTTTGACGAAAAACCAGATTATGGGAAAAGCCAGAAAAGAGGGGGAGGTGATGGCGTCGATGATGGAGCCCGCGAGGTAGGGGACGGAAGCGTTGCCGAGGGCTTCAATAACGGAAAGAAAAACCAAAATGCCGACCTCCCGCCGGTGGGGTTTCAGGGATTCAAAAACAACTTTGAGGCCCTCTTGGAGCCTCTTTTTGGAAAACCGCCTTGCCATAGTCAGCCCAGTATATCATAAAAATAGCTTGATTTGACAGCCTCTTTCAGAGTTCTATAATCGGACTATAAGTATCCGATTTTGAAGATGTCAAAAAGATTTGATTACGGATTGATTTTGATAGAGCGGCTGAAGAAAGAACCGCGTGGGTTTTTGGACGTGCGGACGATTGCCAAAGAGTATAAAATCCCGGCGGCGTATCTGGAAAAAATCGCGCAGGAATTCAAGCGGGCGGGGTGGCTGGAATCCAGGCGTGGCCGCGAGGGAGGATACAGACTTATCAGAGAAGCTTCTGTTTCGGATTTGATAAACTTTTTTGAAAAGCCTTATCAATTTTGTCCTCTGGGAAAATATGCGAAGAGTTTATCTTGATTATGCGGCGACCACTCCTCTTGACCCGCGCGTGAAAGAGGCGATGGACTCCTGGTGGACGGAAAATTTCGGCAATGCCGGGGGGCTTTACGAGGAAGGGAGGCGCGCCAAAGAAGCGCTCCAAAATTCGCGCGAGGTTATTGCGAAATTAATCGGGGCGAGGACGGAAGAAATTATTTTCACCTCCGGCGGAACCGAGGCGGATAATTTGGCGATTTTCGGCGTGGCTCGCAAATTGGAAGCTGAGCTTCCTTTTGGAAGCTCAGCTTCCAAACCCCATATCATTACCACAACTTTTGAGCACCACGCGGTTTTGCATCCCTGCCAGCAGCTTGAAAAAGAGGGCTTTGAAGTCAGTTATCTGGATGTTGGCAAAGATGGCGTTGTAAATCCGGAAGACGTCCGAAAAGCGCTCCGTCCGGAGACGATTTTGGTTTCCATAATGTACGCCAACAACGAAATAGGGACGATTCAGCCGATTTATGAGATTGGGAAAATTATAAGAGAGTTTCGCGCGCAAAATAAGTCCCAGCTCCCGTATTTTCATACCGACGCCTGCCAGGCCGCCGGATATTTGGACTTGAATGTAAATAATCTTGGAGTTGATTTAATGAGCGTAAACGCTTCCAAAATTTACGGGCCCAAGGGGGTCGGGTTTTTATACAAGCGCGCGGGCGTGAAAATAAAGCCGCAGATTTTGGGCGGAGGGCAGGAGGGGCGGATGCGCTCGGGAACGGAGGCAATTCCATTGGTGGTCGGCATGGCTGAAGCTTTTAAAATCGCGCAAAAAGAGCGCGAAGAAGAGTCCGGGCGTTTAATCCCGCTTCGCGATTATTTTATCTCTGAAATTTTAAAAAGAATTCCCAAAGTGGTTTTAAACGGACATCCGGCAAACCGCCTTCCCAACAACATAAACGTTTCCATTCTGGACATAGAGGGCGAGGCCTTGATTTTATATCTGGACGCCGAGGGCATTTCAATTTCCACCGGCTCGGCCTGCACTTCGGAATCTTTAGACCCTTCGCACGTGATTCTGGCGCTCGGCAAGCCCTATGAATTCGCGCACTCTTCCATGCGCTTCACTTTGGGCAGAAGCACAACGAAAGAAGATTTGGATTATGTTTTGGAGAAATTGCCGAAAATCGTCCGGTGGCTGCGCGTGGTCTCGCCGCTCAATCTCGACCCGCAGGCGGTTTCCATGTCCCACCCCGAGGCCTTCGCCGGAGAAAATTTAAAGGTCAAAGCCAAGTCGCGAAGTTATAAATAATTTATGGAGAAGCAAGACATAGACGTCATCAATCAATATACCGGGGAGAAGTGGTATTACACCGATATCGTGAAAGACCATTTTTTCCATCCGCGAAATTTGCTTTGGGAACGGCCGAAGGATGAGAATGAGTATGACGCGCACGGGATGGTGGGCTCTCCCGCCTGCGGGGACATGATGGAGATGTGGCTCAAAGTTGATAAAGAGGGCGAGCGCGTGAAAGAATTGAAATGGAAAACTTTCGGATGCGCTTCGGCGATTGCCGCCACGAGCATGTTTTCGGTGATGCTTACGGAAGAGGGCGGAATGAATTTGGACAAGGCGCTTAAAGTGAAGCCGCAGGACGTGATGAAGCGCTTGGGCGGGCTTCCGAACCGGAAAATCCACTGCTCGGTCCTCGCGGACAAGGCTTTCGGCAAAACCGCGAACGATTACTTCCGAAAGACCGGCCAGCATACTAGAATAATAGTGGAAGGGGCGCGGGTGGTGGATTCGCGTCTGAACGTAACTGACAAGGACATTGAAGAGGCGGTTTTGGAAGGCGCGAAAACACTTGAGGACGTGCAAAAAAAATTAAAAGTCGGCATCGGCGCCTCGGAAGAAGTGAAAACGGACGTGGAATCCTTGATTAGGTTTTATTCTGAAAAATATTATGGCTGATTTGCTATAATCAATATATGAAAACATCCAAACAATTTAAGGTGATAATCGAGCGAGACGAAGATGGCTATTTTATTGCAGCTGTGCCTGCTTTGCCAGGCTGCTATACCCAAGCCAAAGATTTAGAAACTTTGCGCAAACGCATAAAAGAAGTAATAGAACTTTGTCTCCTGGTGGCCAGAAAAAATCCAAGTTATAGAAAGAAGATGAGACAATTTTCTTATGAACCGACTTTTGTCGGTCTGGAAACTGTTTCGGTTGCCTAGATTATGTCTGGACGTTTACCCACGCTCAAGGCGCGTGATGCAGAAAGAGTTCTTAAAAAACTTGGTTTCAGACTGGCAGAACAGAAGGGAAGTCATGTTATGTGGGAGCATCCCGATGGCAGGTTTACTTCCGTGCCGCGACATGGCAGAGAAGATATAGGTCGAGGGCTTTTGCGCCGGATTTTGGAAGAAATTAATATAACGCCTGAAGAATTTGCAGAATATCTTTGAAAATAAAAAAGCCCCTTAGCATACGCCGAAGCGCAGGGTCGGGGCAAGGGCAGCTGAGTCGAAGCTGAATTCAGCCTTTTCTTCGAATCATGAAGCTGATAGATAAGAGCCCCAGAAATAGCGCGAGTCCTATGAAACCAGCTCCATTCAGGACTTGACCTTTTGCCAGAAGGTAAGTTCCGAGGGCAACCGAAAACCCGCTTGCAAAGGAACATGCGATGTATTCTACCGGCATAAATGTTCACCTCCTTTTAGGCAACAGTATATCACATAATCAAAAATGAGTCAAGAGCTAAACGAAAATAACGTAAAAACTCCCAAGATTGCTAAGATTGTGGTGGATAGGGATTTGTGCATCGGGGCGGCGAGTTGCGTGGCCATCGCGCCGGGGGTTTTCGCTTTGGACGAGGAAAATAAGGCCTACGTGGTCAATCCCGAGGGGGCGGATAACGAAACGATTTTGCTCGCGGCCCAGTCCTGCCCCACGCGGGCGATAATTTTATTGGATAAAGACGGGAATCAAATATGGCCGTGACTTTTGAGCCGAAAAATTACGAGAGGCTTCTGGGAACCCCGGGTTTTTCCGACTCCCTTTTGAAAAATCACTTCACTTTGTATCAGGGGTATGTAACGAATTTTAACAAGCTGAATGATATTTTGGCGGCTATGG
>Ga0209518_1003293_pt1 | contig 13952 bp, 15 predicted proteins | sample RifGroB1_FD_183993 | JGI IMG/M metagenome (GOLD analysis project Ga0209518, IMG submission 183993) | Groundwater microbial communities from Rifle, Colorado, USA - Groundwater B1 (SPAdes) (version 2) | ecosystem: Environmental > Aquatic > Deep subsurface > Groundwater | place: Rifle, Colorado... | reverse complement strand
GTAGCGTTTGCCCCTTCAAATTTATTTAGCCCACTCCAAGTTTGATCATTTTCGAGCAAACCAAATGTCCCTATAGAATTGGGAAAGGCCCCTGTAGTATTGGGAAAGATGAAGGTTGTTCCTTGGGGTTCAGAGAGATTTGAAAAATCTAAATTAGCACTTCCACCATTTCGGTTATCAAATATAAACGTACCATTACTACCTGTTTCGTGTCCTTCTCCAGCGATGAAAATGAAATTTCCGCCATTACCATTTCCCCCTAGTGCATTTCCTCCCTGAAAAGTAAGATCTCCGCCATTACCCGATGTTGGTCCTCCATACCCACCTCGAATAACGTTACTTCCACCATCACCACTGCCTTGACTATCGCCACCGGCCAAAGAGAATCCAGCACCATTACCACTATCTCCACCATCACCAGCGGACAAAGTTAGTTCTCCACCTGAAGCACTACCCATGCCTGCACCTGAACTAATTTGCAAAGTACTACCTTGCACATCATTTGTGGTTGCATCTGGAGTAAGAATATTAATATATTCTCCTTCTTTACCTAAAAATAGGTTATGAAATCCCAAATCTAAACTATTGTCTACCTGAATCTTAATAGCAACCTTTCCCTCATCATCAAAGTCCTTACGAGGGTTTATATAAAGTAAGAGGTTCTTCATGTTTTTACCTTAAGCTGCCTGTATAATTTGGCGATGTTTTCAATATTATATGGCTCAGCGGCGTCTATAATTTTGTTTGCAAACTCGTCATAATAATCTCTGTTTTTCATCACCGACATTTTAACACAGGAAGGGAAACTTGGGAGAATTGCCATGCCAGGACTCCTGATAGCCGTTTCCCCAAGGGACCGCCCTTGTTGCTCAGACGGAGAAAAAAGTGCTTGTATTTGACAAAAACCCCTAAATTTGTTTATATTGGTGTTAGATAGTACCCATACAAGGGTACTTCGAGCATATGAAGCAAACTATTTTAACCACTAAGCAAAGTGAGCTTCTCGAGAAGCTCATTGTTATGTATGGGCAAATTGTGACTTCAGAGCAAATCTATAAGGAAGCTGAAGGTGTTTGGGACCAACAGCAAGCCAAAAAACTAGCAACGAAGCTCGTAGGTAATGGCTGGCTCATTCGTATCAAACGAGGACTCTATGCTATATCAGATTTTAGCAATCGAGGGTTTTTGTCACTTTCACCCTATATTGTTGCTAATTTACTCGTCAAAGACTCTTATGTGTCATTTGAATCGGCCCTGTCTTACAATGGAATGTTTGATCAGCTGACAGACAAAGTTATTTCAATTGCAAAAAGCCGCTATAAAACTGTGCAGTTGGGCAGTACCGAGTATAGTTTCGTGAATGTCAAAGATCAGTTCTTTTTTGGTTGGCAGGAAGTGACAATAGACGGGAAGTATGCTCGGACTGCCACAGCAGAGAAAGCCTTAGTCGATATTATTCACTTTCATAAAAGTAAGTACTCAGTAGACCTAGTTGTAGAAAAACTACAGGTTCACCAAGAAAGTTTGAATATTGAAAAGCTTTGTGAATACATAAGCAAGATGTCTACTACTACCATAAAGATTTTTGGCTTCATACTGGATTTACTACATATCAACTCCCAGAGTCTCTATGAATTGGTGAAAACTAAGCAGAGTACTCATTGGATGCTTGTTGGTGATAAAAAGTTTAACGCCAAGTGGCGACTGTACTACGATGAGTATTTTGACAAATATCAGTCTGTGGAAAAAAACGTATGATTACTCGCCAACAACTCGAGATTATTAACCGTAAGAGTTTGAAGTATCCGCTCCATATTGCTGAGAAGGACTACCTTCTGACACTGGTGCTTCAAGTCATTGCTACATCCGACCTTGGTAAAACATTGGTTTTCAAAGGTGGAACAGCTCTTCATCATTGTTACTTAGAGCAGTACCGCTTTTCAGAAGACTTAGACTTTTCTTCCAATCAAACAGCGGTTTCCTTGGAGGAAGTGCGCAAAATTTTTGAAAAAGTGGAGTACCTCAACATTAAGAAGGACTATTTGTCTGGTGCAACGGTTAAAGTCGAAAAGCTCCAGTATGCTGGACCACTGGTTCAACCCAACTCACTCAAAGTCGAGATTGATTTTCTCCAGAATGTGATTCTGCCACCACAGGCTCTTAAGTATCAAAACGTCTGGGGAGTCGATTTTACTGTTTCAGTCATGGATATTAGAGAAATCTGTGCAGAGAAAATCAGAGCCATGAGTGATAGAGCTCGGTATCGTGATTTTTACGACATGTACCTTATTCTTGATGCACACGAGATTGACTTAGCAGAAGTGATTGGGCTCGTGAAACAAAAGGAAGTGAGAAAACCTATAACCAAAGCCAACATCGAGCAAAACTGGAAAATTGTTCTTACCCAGAAGGAAACGGAAATGGGGCAGATTTATTACTCAAGAAAAGTGGAAGATAGTGCAATTGAGGAAATGATGCGAAGTTTGCCACTAACCGAGATTATTTAGATATCTTAATTAAAACTCATTGTCGATAAAAAGAGGTTCTTCATGTTTTTACCTTAAGCTGCCTGTATAATTTGGCGATGTGTTCAATATTATATGGCTCTGCAGCAGCAATAATTTTTTTCGCTAAAGCATCGTAATAATCTTTATTTTTCATTTTTTCTACTTCAGCTATGAGTGATTCCATGCTATTAACGGGAATATAATTACCTTCAAATTCGCTGTAACCAATTTTCCATCTGGCGATAGCCGGAATTCCAAATGAAGCAGCACTTATTAATTTTGTTGGATGCCTGTAGGCTTCACTATCGTCAATCCAATCAAAGTCCGCGACTATAAGAAGGTCAATTTGTTTGTAGAAATTGATCACGTCTTGCCTGTTTTTAAAATAGTAATAGGTCTTAAATTCGACCCCGATTTTCTCAAGTTCTTTGGTTATTTTATCGTTAGCCGCAAAATTTAGTAGGGAAGGGGCACCGACAAATCCAGCTGTAGTCATTTCGGATCTAACTCTTTTTACTCTTTCAAAATTGCAGTGATGTTCGGGAATAAAATAGATTTCATTTATTAATTTTTCTTTTAGGTATTCAAAGAGAACTACAGATGAAGCGATAAGCTTGATTTTTGGGCGTTTTTTAAGAAGTTCTATTAGATAATCTCCTGCATCAGAAACGTCGATATAGTCGTCGTCCGTTATATTATCTAGAGTTTTAGGTTTGATATAGATCTTTAAATCGTTTTCAAAACCACTTTCGGGGTTGTATTTCCCCCCCAAATAGTCTGCCATCTGTTCACCGCGAACAAGTCCTGCCAAGCGGGCTAAAGCCGGCTCGGCAGATATGGAAGGGTCAACAGCTAAAAAATAAGGCCTAGCGAAAAAGGAGATATTCATATCCTAAGGCTATTATACCCGAGGAGCAGATAAATTCTACGTGATAATACCACATAATGGTTGTACAAGTAATAACTCAATTGGATCTTGACAAAAAGCCTCTTAATTGTATAATTCAGTATATACATGGTCGTTAACAAAAGCGCTACTGAGTTTGATTGGAATAAGGGAAATATAGGCAAAAACAGAAAGCACAAGGTTAACGATAAAGAAGCAGAGGAAGCGTTTTTTGATAAAAAAAAGAAAACTTTTAGAGATCATGTGCATTCAGGAGCTGAGGAAAGATTTCTGGTAATCGGTAAGACAAAAAAGAAAAGATTACTGTTTGTAGTTTTTACAACTAGACGGGAAAAAGTGAGAATAATTTCAGCAAGAGATGTAAATAAAAAGGAGGTGACGCTTTACACAAAAACAAAATGAAAAAGAAGTTGATATTACCAAAATTTAAAAATGAAGATGAAGAAAGGGATTTTTGGGCTAACCTTGACCTTTCTGAGTACTATGAACCAAGAGATATGGTCCCGGTTAGTTTTCCCAATTTAAAGCCAACTACTAGACCTATTTCTCTTAGAATGCCGGAATATATTATCGATCGAGTTAAAGAACAAGCAAATGCTATTAACGTTCCATATCAATCCCTTATGAAGCAATATATCGAAAAAGGGGCTTTTGCTTCTTAGTTGACGATATCTGAATCAAAATCAAGAGATGTGTGGTTTTTAATACCGTCCTTAAAAAGCGCTTTCAAGTCCCAGTCTTTCATTTGGTAATATTTTATTTCTTTAAAGCCTTCTGGAAGCACATTATAGTCTTCAGGGTCGCACTTAATACTCGTAAAAGTTTTTTTATGTCTGATGTCAATGTTGGGGTTAAGGCTCCTCCAATCGTCACAGACATCATCGGAAAAGCCTCCATGGCTTATTGGTTTGGTGCCGGGTTCAAAGCCCCAGATCCTGGCTGTTCTTGGTTCGCGGCTGCGTGTTGGATCCAGTCCCAACTCTTCCATTTTTTGTATTCTTTTTTTGAAATGCTTAATAGCAAATTCACGATTGACACAGAGGCATGATAAAGATCGCATTTTGTCGTAAGTAATCAACCTGAAATTCCAAAGTTTCCAGCGCCAGAGATTGTTGTTGTAGTAGAAGACGTCATCCTTGGGAGGAGTAAAGTCAAAGTGTGATTTATGGTACAAAACGTCATGTTCGCAGAAAAACACATATTTGGTGTCAAGGTTTGTGAGCGCAGTATAGATCTGTGTAATAAAAGTCGGGTAGCTCCTTTGTCTCCCCGTAAGAACAATGTTGTTGCCAAAGTTAATCGGCCTTAGAGAACAGCTGACAATGGGCAATCCCGACTCCCTGATTAAAAAGCGGGCAGTGTCCTTGATGGGATTACCTAATCTATTATCTGTGTAGTATATAATGCCTTTGTTCATATCAGTTTATATGATATTTATCTAGCCACGCGTCTTGTAATTTTTTTAGATCCCAATAGGGAAAGTCTTCCAGTTTTGACTCTCGCCAGTTGATTGGAGCATGTCTAAAATCGGATAGATGAGTCTTGGGCGGGGAGAAGGTGTGCCTGTGCCTGATGTCCACATTGGGGAACTCTGACCTCCAAGCCTCAAATTGTTCATCAGAAAATCCTCCCCTGCGTCTTTGTTTGGTTCCTGGTTCGTATCCCATGACCCGGACCCATTTTGGTTCGTGGCCTATTTCTTTGTCATATCCACGCTCTTCAATATATTTAAGTCGGGCTTGAAAGTGTTTGAGCGCGAGTTTACGATAGCAGCAAAGCTGGGATAACGATCTTAAATTATCATATGTAATTACAACTTCCTCTTTAATACTCCAGCGCCAATTATTTAGGTTATAGTAATAAATATCTTCTCTAGTAGGCATAAAATCAAAGTGTGATGGGTGATAGAGGACATCATGCTCGAGAAAGAAAACTATATCGGTGTCAAGGGCTTCAAGCCCCATGGCAATTTGCTTTACCATTGTCGGATAGCACCTGACGCGCCCTTCCAAAACAATATTTTCTCCAAAATCGATAGGCATTAAAGAGACGCTGATGATTTTGCCACTCCATGCCCTTTTAATTTGTTCCTGGCATTCTTCAAGAATAAAAGATTTCGGCCGGTTATCAGTGTAATATATGCAGCCTTTTGTGAGCGCCATATCAAGGTTTAATAAACATCCAGCTTAAAAACCTATCCGATCGTCCAAAGGTGTAGAAATTAGTAATACCATAAGTTTGTATAAAAGCATCAACTACAGGTTTTACTTGACAAATGAGATTGTTGGCTGAGGGGGTAGTGGCGTAATAGTCATGCCCGGCAATCACCCCGCCATTTTTGACTTTGGCGTACCATTCGGATATATCCTCAGCGATATACCTAAATCGATGATCGCCGTCAATGTAAACAAAGTCAAGGCTTTTAGGTTCAAAATGTTTGAGAGCATCCATAGAATATTCTCTCACCATCGTGCAATTTTTATATTGCGAAAGAATTTTTTTGGCTTGGTCATAGTTATAATCCTGCATATCTTGCCGCTGCTCGCTTTTTCCTTGTCCGACAAAAGGCAGCCAAGGATCTATTGCATATATTTGAAGGCCTGCCTTGCAAAATTTTTCTGTAAATTCGCCCCTGTAAACGCCGATCTCGGCACCAACAACGTAGCCCATCTCACAAAAAAATTCAGGCAACTCATCCCTCCCGCAATCAGGAACATTAAACGGGCTTTCATTTTGTTTTTCAGCGTTGCTGAGTTTTATAGCATCGATAAGTTTCATAGGGTCTATGATAACATGTGAAGCACAAAAGACAATTTCTTAAAATATACATTCCATTCATTTTTGCGGCGATCGGAATGGATATCCGTTATCTCAAAATTGTTTTCTGTCAGAAATTTTTTTAGGGAATCAAATGTATTATCGATTTTGTAAGTAGAAGTTTCTGGTAATCTTGAAGCTTCTACAACTCCTGCTTGTAACAGAGTGAGATATTTGCCAAAAGATTTTAGAATCTTTAAATCAGCCCCTTGAGCATCGCAATGAAAGTAGTCAACAATCGGAATACTTTGCTCTTCAATGAAGCGCTCTATTGTAGCCACCTCTACATTTATGATTTTTGTAACCTCAAAACGGTGCTCCTTGCCATGCCATATTGTATTTATATTATCTGTGTAATCAAAAAGTGAGCTGCAGCCTTGTCCATGCCTTTGTGTTACATTAAATTTTGCGGTTCCGTTGAAATCCGAAACTGCTTTAGGGGTAAGTATGTAATTAGGTAGATTGGCGGTTTTTTCTTTGATTAAATTACAAAGTTCCGGATTTGGCTCAAAAGCGTAAACAATATTATTGGGACTCGCTTTGGCATAATTAATAGTTGAGCTTGCATCGTTTGCGCCAACATCAAAAATAATACTCATAAACGATCTATTTTATCATGGCCCAGCCTGTGGCCCATTTATTGCCCGGTATTTCATAGACTACAAGGTTGTTCTTTTGGGCAAAATCATTGACCGCCCTTTTAACGTCATAATGTGTGCCATCTGGATTCACAGCACGGACGTAATCATCACCTGTTAAAAATTTCCCCTTTTTGACTTTTGGGTACCAGTCTTCGATATCCTGAAGACAGCCTTTATAAGTATGATCTCCATCGATATAAATAAAATCAAAATATTCATCTGAAAAGTGTTTAACAGCTTCTGTTGAATATTCTCTGTATACTTTCACAAATGGCTTATCTGCCATTCTGCCAAGAAAGTCCGCATATTGCTTGTCTAAAGCCTTCCAGGCGTCTATGGCTATTGCGGTTTTTGGATTATGGGCGATCATCGGGAAAAAGTTGCGGCCGGCAAAGACCCCGATTTCACAAATAGTCTGACAGTTATACTTTTCCATAAATGGTTGCCAGACTCTTTTTTCTTTGGCTATTTTTAAGTTGCGTAGATCTTTAATTGCTTCAGGAATATTCATTTTTTTATTGCTTTAATAAGCTTCGTACCCATAATCTGTTTTTATAAAATAATCTTTGGCATTTTTTGCCTTTTTTATCATGTCATAAAGCGACAGTCTTTCTCCTTGCAAAAAGTGAGTTTCAAGTTCAGCTGCGGTAGGCCCAGGAGTATGCTGGGGAAAATCTGCCTGGACCTGATTTATTTCATTATTGATAAACCTGGCTTTGTCAAAACAAAGGATAAGCGAGCGATTCGGAATATTGACTTGCAACACTTGTTCCAAATAGTTCGGCGTTTTAACTTCTTTTGCCGAGAGTATCATGGGCAGAACGTCTTTTTTTCTGAATATATGGGCACCTACTGCCATGGGATATCCCCAAATGCGAAGCCTGTAAATAAATTTTTCACTTCCCCGGCTATAGGGCTTCCATTCCCACTTGTTATCGCTCAACTTAGGTAGACCGCGCCATTGGTAGTCAGGCGACATCCTCAAACTTAAACAAAGAATATCAGGATTATGTTTAAATTCGGCAAACTCCAAACTGTCTTCCCAAAACGGCTTGATCATAATATCGTCATCAACCAAAAACATAATGTACTTATTGCCAAGGTTAATGATTTCGATTAGCTGTTCTCTGAAGGCAAATTCTTTAATAAAACTAACAGCTGGGTACATCGGCATCAATTTATCATATCCGGCTTTAAATTCCGGGTCGTAGGTATAAAGAACAGTAACTGGAATATTAAGACTTCTGAGTAAAAGCTCGAGCTGACAAGCTCTGTTTTTGCTAAATATTATTGTAGTCAAGCCCCCACCTCTAGCTGATTTATGTTTTTTCGACCAAGATTCCATAATCAAAAAAGTACAGATAATCTATATCGGTACCCAAAAAGCAGTTTAGCGCATCTTCCGGCGTTTCAACAATAGGCTCGCTGTCGTTAAAACTTGTGTTAACGATAATTGGCACACCAGACTTTACTTCCCATTTTGTGATAAAGCCATGAAACCAGGGGGAGAGGTCTTTATTGACTGTTTGGAGTCTACCTGTCCCGTCATAGTGTACAACCGCAGGAACTTTATTTTGTTTATCTACCTTAAACTTGAGAGCAAAAGACATGTAAGGACTGGGCATTGCATCCTCAAACCAATCATTTATTTTTTCTTCAAGTATTGCTGGGGCCAGAGGTCTAAACCACTGGCGGTGTTTTACTCTGGCGTTTATTTGGGCCTTCATTGCAGCTTTTTGGGGGTCGGCCAGGATACTTCTATTACCAAGAGCGCGTCGTCCATGTTCGGCGCCTCCGCCGTAAACGGCTATTATCTTTTGATCGTAAATTTTATTAACAACTTCTTCGTCAGTGGCTTGCTTGAGATTAATTTTATCGCTAAATGGATCACAGGCCTGCATGATATCATCTTTAGAGTATGTTCTTCCTAAGTATGGCGACATGTTTTGAATCTCATTTTTTACCCTTGGGTTTCCCAGGACATGATGCCAGAGGTATCTTGCAGATCCTAAAGCTAGTCCCGCATCATAGGGAATAGGGTCGGCAAAAACATTTTTGATATTAGGGAACCATTTTCGGATTTTGCCAATCATGACACAATTTAATGAAACTCCGCCCGAGATGCAAAGATTCTCGTGTCCATTCATAAACTCTGATACGATCTTACGAAAGTTAATCTCGGTAAATTCTTGAAGAGAAGCTGCGATATTAAATTTTTCTTGCTCTGAAATGTTGGCGATTCTTTTTAACTCCACAATGTTATTGCTATAATTTGGTAGAAGATCCATATATTTTGGCTCGCCCAATGTGGCCATGGCCATGACGGTGCCCGCCTGGTCTCCTTTTGGGTAGCCAACGGATAACCCAAACACATGCTTGGTCATTTCCCACCAAATTGTTCCCAAGTTAGCTTCTGATTTTTTAAAAACTTTTATTGTATTAATTTTATTGCCAATGCCTTCGCGTATGCTAAAACAAGTTATAAAGTTTTCGTTTTCCCAGCCACCGGCGTCCATAGTGATAATTAATGATTTGTCAAAATTGCTGGTGTAAAATGCGTTTGCTGCGTGGCAGAGATGATGACTAAACTCATAAAACTCACCGCCATTTTCTGACAAAATTCTTTTCATTTTGTTATCACTATCGACATCAGCGCTAACGGGCTTGAGTCTGCCTCTTCTTACTTTCCAATTTCCCAAAGTAAAATATTTGATGTCGTGAGTATCGTTAGGTCTTGAAAAGAAAAATTTTAATCCATCACCATCCTCCATTTTTTTGCGGCTTATCCTTTCCCACTCTTCGACCAAAACAGGAATTCCATTTTCCAAGATGCAATAAGCGACATCATGCCCTGATTGAAAACCGACAATTTTTGTTATTTTTTTGGTCATACTTTTTCTACCAATAGTCCACAATCAAAAAAGTAGAGATAATCTATTTCGGTTTTCAGAAAACATTCGAGGGCATTTACAGGCGTTTCAACAATTGGCTCGTTATCATTAAAACTTGTATTAAGGAGTATTGGTACACCCGATACGGACTCCCACTTTGTCAGAAATCCATGGAACCAGGGACTCAAGAGTTTATTAACAGTTTGGAGCCTAGCAGTGCTGTCATAGTGTACAACCGCCGGAACTTTATTTTGTTTATCTGTCTTGAATTTGAGAGCAAACGACATATATGGACTTAATATTGGGTCTTCAAACCACTCTGCAATTTTCTCTTCTAATATTGAAGGAGCTAGGGGTCTAAACCATTGGCGATGCTTAACCCTGGCATTTATTTGTGTTTTCATAGCCTCGTTTTTAGGATTGGCTAGAATACTTCTATTACCAAGAGCACGCCTTCCAGTTTCGCTTCCTCCGCCAAAAACGGCGATTATCTTTTGCTTGTTAAGCATGTCCAAGATATCTTCATCTGAAGTATTCTTAATATTGATCTTATCGGAAAAAAGCTTGCAGGCGCCATTTATATCTTTTTTAGAATACGCCCTTCCCATGTACGGCGACATATTTTTGACGTTGTTTTTAACTCTTGGGTTGCCAAGTACGTGATGCCATAAGTACCTTGCGGATCCTATAGCAACTCCAGCGTCATAGGGGACGGGGTCGCAGAAAATATTTTTAATATTCGGGAACCATTTTTTAATTTTTGCTAGCATGACACAGTTTAGAGATACCCCGCCAGAAAGACACAGGTTCTCATGGCCCGCCATGTATTTTGATATTGCTTGTTTGAATGTGGCTTCGGTATATTCCTGGAGAGATGCAGCTAAGTCAAACCTTGTTTGTTCAGAGCTATTAGCCAAGAGCTTTAGTTTTTCCCAGATTCTGCGGTAGTCGGGAATAAGATCGGTATATTTTGGTTTGCCTAATGTGGCCATTGCCATGACAGTGCCAGCCTGGTCTCCCTTTGGGTAGCCTACCGACAAGCCAAACACGCGTTTGGTCATCTCGTGCCAAAGTCCTCCCAAGTTAAGTCCAACGGGGTAGATGTATAATTCGTTAATTTTGGTGTCAACCCCAGCATAAATTGCAAGAGTAGTTCCGACGGTGTCGCTCTCCCAGCCGCCTCCGTCAACTGCAACAATTAAGGACCTGTCAAAATTACTTGTAAAGAACGCGTTGGCTGCGTGACTCAGATGATGTCCAAATTCCCAAAACCGGCCACCACTTTTTGCTAATATTTTATACATTTTATCTTCGCTTTCTTTGTCACCGGTAATTCTCTGCCGTCTGCCGCCCGGGTTGCCATATGTAAAGTGTTTGATGTCGTGAGCATCGGCACATCTTGAAAAGAAAAATTTTAATCCATCGCCTAATTCCATTTTTGTCCTATTTATCCGTTCTAATTCTTCACAGAGTATGGGGATACCGTTTTCAAGAATACAGTAGGATACATCATGACCTGATTGAAAACCGACAATTTTAGTTATTTTAGACATATCGATTTTTATAGATTAACTTTGTCAAAGACTCTGGCATCAGTGCCCTAAATCTCTCAAGGCGTGCTTTTCTTTGATATGGATGAAAATGAACCACACTAAGGGGCTTATCAGCAATTGCGAGATTATCATCAATATTTCTCTTGCCTAGATTATATGTGATGTTCATTTTTTGACAGCGGGACCGAATGCTGTTTAAATCGTGGCGGTATAAGTTCCAAAGTATTGGTTCTTCGTTTGCCTTATATTTACATACCTCATCTCGGAGACACCGGAATATATCTAGGGCTTCGGGTTTGAAGAAAAAACTGCCTGTATTCCATTTTTCTTTCCAACCGTAGTCGGTCAGGCCAAGATCGCGATCGAGCTTTACATTTATTGGACTGATTTGAAAGGCCTCAAAATCATGATACCAAGTTGTTTCAGTTAAAATTCCTTTTTCAAGAAGATAAATAACAGCATTTATCTTGCAGGCTTTTTCATCAAAATCGCAAATGAGATTATCAGGAACGACAAGTGATTTAATGCCGTGATATTGATAGGGGAAATTGGTGGTAATGATAATATCTTCAGGCTTCCAGTAGAAAAGGGAGTTATCGATTTGGATTTTGGCATAACGATGGTACAAATCGTCAAAATCTTTTTTGGGATTTAAGTAAACTAGTAAATTTTTCATAACGCAGTTACAAGCTTTGCTTATTTTATTGTTGCCCAACCGTGGCTAGGGAGGTCATAAACTGCTAAATTATTCTTTTTACAAAATTCAGTTACTGCTCTGACAACTCCAAATACTACTTTTGTTACAGGTGCGGTGTAATCGTTATAATCATCGCCGATGAAAAACCCTCCTTTTTTGAGTTTCGGATACCAGGCCTCAATATCTTTTAAACAACCTTCGTAAGAGTGGTCAGCATCAATGTAAATTAAATCAAAATACTCATCGGGAAAATGACTGACAGCGTAGACAGAGTACTCGCGGTAAATCTGAACAAAAGGTTTTTCAGCCATTTCCATTTTAAATTTATTATGCATCTGGTTTAGTCTTTCTTGCGGATAGCCTAAGTCATCCCTGGAAACCACTCCATCATTTATCCAGGCATCCACTGCTACTGCTTTTTCTGGATTATGCTCGATCATGCGCTTAAAGTTTTGTCCCTCAAGTACTCCTATCTCGGTAATTCTCTGGCAATTATACTTCCTCATAAAAGGTTCCCAAACTCTGCGTTCCTCCATAAATTCAAGTGCCCGTAAATCAGTAATTGCTTCGGGTGCGCTAAATCTATCGCTTAACATTTTGAATAACTTAGGAGGCAATATCTTGCTAAATTTATGTAATGCTCCGGGGTTATGTGGGGGAAAGTGGGCTACTCTAATCGGTTTGTCGGCAATTGTGATATTGCTTCTGACACACCTCAAGCCTATATTGTAAGTCTGATTCATTATTTGTACACGAGGGGAGATGTTATTGTAATTTTCTGCCAACATTAAAGTCATTGCATCCTCTTCGTATAACTGATCCCTGTTCATTCTTTCTAGAAGCGATTTGAAAATATCCAAACTCGCGGGCTTAAAAAATATATTCCCGAAATTTATTCGATGCTCAAAGCTTCTACCCAGGGGTATCAGCCTATTTTCTGGATAAATCCCGTAGCAGACAACTCCCATATCCGCACTAATTGCCGGCAGATCAAGTGGAACTAATTGAAAGGAGTCAAGATCGTGAAACCAGGTTAAATCATTAATTATTTTGTTTTCAAGCAAATAGATAATTGCATTTATTTTGCTATTGATAATACCCCGCTCGTTAGTGCCATAAGACTTATTTATTAGGTTGTCCTGTCCGACAATTGCCTTAACCCCATTATATTGGTAAGGGAAATTAGTAAGAAGAATAATATCCTCCGGTTTCCAGTAATCCAAAGAATTATCAATCTGGACTTCAATCATTAGCTTGTGCTCAGGATTGAATTTTTTATTGGGACTAATATATACCAGTAGATTTTTCATTTTACACTTTTATTAGGGCCCAACCATAACTTGGCAATTCATAAACGTTCAAATTATTAGCGTTGGCGAATTGGTTGACGGCTTCTATGACTCCGAACTTTACACCTGTTTGAGTTACTGAGTGGCAATAATCATCACCGATTAGAAATCCACCTCTTCTTAGTTTGGGATACCAATCTTCTATGTCCCCAAGGACGGCTCTATAAGTGTGATCTGCATCGATATAAATTAAGTCAAAATACCCATCTGGAAAATGCTTTGCTGCATAAGTAGAGTATTCGCGGTAAATTTGGACAAAGGATTTATCAGCCATCTGGGTCTTAAACTCATCGTGCATTTGATTCAATTTTTCTTGCGGATAGCCAAGGTCATCTCTAGAGACCACCCCATCATTTATCCAGGCATCCACTGCTACTGCTATTTCTGGATTGTGCTCGATCATGCGCTTAAAGTTTTCTCCCTCGGCAACTCCTATCTCGGCAATCTTTTGACAGTTGTATTTCTCCATAAATGGTTTCCAGACCCTATCTTCAAATCTCGGCTCTTGTAAATCATTAATCGCTTCTGGCTGGGTAAATTTATCGTTTAACATGGCCAGAAGTTTAGGAGGTAAAATTTTATTAGCTTTA
>Ga0209518_1003289_pt1 | contig 13964 bp, 12 predicted proteins | sample RifGroB1_FD_183993 | JGI IMG/M metagenome (GOLD analysis project Ga0209518, IMG submission 183993) | Groundwater microbial communities from Rifle, Colorado, USA - Groundwater B1 (SPAdes) (version 2) | ecosystem: Environmental > Aquatic > Deep subsurface > Groundwater | place: Rifle, Colorado... | reverse complement strand
ATGCTTTGAAATACCACTGGTCGTTCTGCTTTTTCTCGAGCTTGATTACAACCAAGCCTGCCCGCTGGAGCGCAACAAGAGCGGCCTCCTGGGTGGCGGCATCCAAAATTCCGTTTATAATCTGCGACTTTTCGTTGCGGGCGCTGTAGGTAAATTTCATCTTCCTAAAAAGTTCTTTAATTCAGAGGTGTTCAAAGAATATAGGTAAGCGCTTTCCGGAGAAATCTCGCGCCGTTTTACCAAATCGGCAAGAGAACGGTTCAGAGAAAGCATACCATCTTCAAGCGACGTTTCGATGACAAGGTCGATCTGATAGATTTTATTTTCCCGAATAAGATTCTTCACGGCAGCATTGGCAAGCATTACCTCGGTTGCGGGGGCACGACCCCCTTCGATGCGAGGAACCAAACGTTCGGACATAATTCCCACAAGCGTTGAAGCGAGCTGGGACCGTATCTGGGCCTGTTGCTCTGCCGCAAAACTGGAAATAATACGATCAATGGTCTGGCTGGCGCTGTTGGTATGGAGGGTAGAGAACACCAGGTGGCCAGTTTCCGCCGCGGTTAAAGCAATCTCAATACTCTCAGGATCGCGCATTTCCCCGATCATGATCACATCGGGATCTTGGCGCAAAACTGACTTAAGTGCCCGGTTGAACGATTCGGTATCGAACCCCACCTCGCGCTGATCAATAATACATCGATCAGGTTCAAACATGTACTCAATCGGGTCTTCAACAGTGATGATATGATCGAATCGTGTGTGATTCACTTCATCGATAATGGCCGCAATAGTGGTGGACTTACCGTGACCCGCTGGCCCGACCACTAGGAAAAATCCTTGGGACATTTTTGTAAAATCGTGCAGAATCGGAGGAAGACGCAGTTCCTCCATGCCCTTGATGGTTTTAGGAATCAAACGCAATGCTATAGAAATATAGCCCTTTTGGAAATATACATTGCATCGGCAACGGATCTTTTCTTCGTAACTGTAGCCGAAATCTAGTTCGCGTTCCGCCAAAAATCTCTTTTTCTGATCGGGAGTAAGGAGGATATCAACGAAGCCTTCCACGTCTTCGATAAGAAGTACTGGTTCTTTCGCGAGCGCCATTAAGCTGCCGTCTATGCGCAAAGTCGCCTTCCTGCCTACTCCTAAATGAAGATCGGAGGCCCCTTGCGCCTGGGCCAGTTCCAAATATCCTCCCAATTTAGCTTTTACATCTTGCATATATTCTTATCCTTCTCTGTTCTTTAATTTCCTTCGATCGTTAATATGTTTCACGCACCACTTCGGTAAACGGAATAACCCCGTTCAAAAGGTGCAACACCGCCTCTTGACGCAAGGTTATCATGCCTTGTCGTTTGGCCTCAACGAGTACTTCCGCTTCCGACTCACCCGAAAGAATAACATGTTCCAATTCGGGCGTCATACGAAGGACTTCATACAGCCCGATTCTTCCGAAAAATCCCTTCCCTTTGCACGCATCACACCCCACGGGTTCATAGAGACGGTACGGCTTCTGAATGGATAACGTCTTCGAAAATTCAGAAGGCAGTTCTTTGAGAGAAATTTCGATGATCTTTACTTGCTCGGGGGTCGGTTCGATCAAACGCTTGCATTCGTTGCATAAACGCCGGGCCAACCGTTGCGCCACAATAATATTGAGTGTCGCGGGAATCAAAAAACGTTGTACTCCCAAGTCAACCAGACGCGGGATAGTACCCACGGCATTGTTCGTATGGAGCGTGGACAACACCAAATGACCGGTCAAGGCCGAATGAACGGCAAGCTCCGCGGTTTCATTGTCGCGGACTTCTCCAACCATGATCACATCGGGATCCTGGCGCAAAATCGAACGGAGTCCTGAAGCGAACGTGTAACCGATTTCCGGAATAACCTGGGATTGGTTCACGCCTTGCACAAAATATTCGACAGGATCTTCGAGCGTCACGACATTGACCGCATCCTGGTTCAGAATTTGTAGAAATGCATACAATGAGGTTGATTTTCCGGATCCCGTAGGACCGGTAACCAAAAGCATACCGAAAGGTTTTTTGATGGCCTCTAAAATAATATCCCTGTTCCAAGCCGACAGACCAAGGTTTTCGATATGCATCAGTCCCACGCTGGAATCGAGAATACGAATGGCAACCTTTTCGCCATTAGCGGTCGGGAACGTCGAAACACGGAAATCGATTTGCCTTCCTTCAAGAAGGGCGCCGAATCTCCCGTCCTGAGGGATACGCGTTTCATCTATTTTCATATCCGCCAAAATTTTAATGCGCGTCAAAACCGCCGGGTGGACTTCGATAGGCAAAAACAAAACCGAAGACAGATCCCCGTCTACACGATATCTCACCTTCAGGCGGGTGCGTTCGGCTTCGATATGGATGTCTGAGGCGCGGCTGGCAATGGCATTTTTAACGATTTCCGAAACCATTTTAATAACCGGGGTGTCTTCCGCGTTGACGCCCCGAACTTCGTCAAAATTAACCAGCGCATTTTGGGTATATCCTTTATTCTGATTTTCCTCCGCTTGGCGCCTGATGGAAGCAAGGGCGGTCGCCATTTCTTCCCCGAACGTCGTATACCCCTTGATGTAACGCGCCACGTCGGTCTGGGAAACAACGAACATCTTGACGCTAAGCCCCATTCCCTGCGCAATAAACTTGATCGCTTGTTGCGCTTCATTATTATCCGGGTGCACCATACCGACATGGAGACTCTCGGAGTCTCTTTCGAAAACAATCATCTGATAGTGCTGAGCCGACTGTTGGGGAATCAGTAAAAGCGTTTCACGGGGGATCACTTCATCCTCCTGAAATGCATGATACGGAATACCGAATGCTTCCGCCTTTACTTCGGCGATAACGCTTCCCGAAACACCCCGCCCGATCAACACATCTTCAGGATCGGCGCTGCGCGTTTTTGCTTCCTTGCGCACTTGATCTGCATCTCCGGCGGCAAGAATATTTTTTTGTACTAGGAGTGAGACAAGATCAATGGTCATGATAGTGGAAACTATTTTATACGCAGAAACTCATGCATATAAAAAATTTTTATAGAAAAGGGTTCGGTTTCCCCATGGGAGGAATTTCTATGGGTGCTCCTTTGTGCTGAAGCTTCGTGAATACCGGACTGTTGAGAATCGTATCGAAATCAAGCTCGATGGTTTGCAACTGGACCAGTCCCGAACGCGCGGGGAACAGCTTGGCAAAGAGCGTCGTGGCCGGTCCCGTATCCGGTTTTATGAAAACGACATATCCGATACCCAGCCCCAGCAACGACAAAACAAATCCAACCACGATAAAAACAGAGGTGCGGGACGATGGTTTACGGACAAACGCGGCGGGAGAGGCGGCGCGCATGGTTCCTTGTTGATGTGCTTGCGGCTGGCCCGGTTGCGATGTGGCTTGAGGTGTTGACGGCGCGATCGGGGCTACTGGTTGTTGTGGTTTGGGAACTTCCATAGGTATAAGTAAAATTTTACGGGAGTGTGAAACTTGGTTTTTCTATGTAATAAGCGTTGGCATTGATCTGAAAGTTGAAAACCGTGCTGAATTCTTCTGTAGTAGTCGCCTTTTTCTTTGGTTCGGCTTCAAACGCAATAGTGGCGGGACGGAAGGTAACATCGCGCATATCGACAAGGCGCAACTCCTCTTCGAGCCCTTTAATGAAATCTTTGACTGCCTTATAGTTTCCACTCCCGTTTACGGTAATTTGCAAAGGGAGTGGTTCGGAAACTTTTACCTTTTTGGTATCTTTCGCCGCCTGGCTTCCTTGACCCGACTGAACATCGACGCTCGTAAAGGCAACGCTCTCCACGGTAACCTGCCCTTCCGTGGCCATGGCCTCGAGGCTCACGAGAAGCTCGGGGACATTAAGGGAGGCCGGCAACGCGGTATTGACCAAATCGATCTGGGTATTCAAATTATCAAAAGAAGCAACACGCTCTCGAAACTTGTTGATCAAATCGGTAAGCTGATCCATAACCGCCTGACGTTCGGCAAGCCTCACGCGGACATCTTTAACCACCTGCCATTGCTGCATGTTCATCCCGAACAGGACATATATCCCGAACAACAGTACCGCGGTGCTCACCGCAAATGAAACGAATAATTGAAATGAATTTCTCATAAGCACTACTTCACGAGGATTAAATCATTGGTGAAATAAATTTCAAGCTTGAACTCAAATCCCACTCCCCCTTGCCTGACGTCCTTGAGAACTACGTCACGGACGTACTGCTGACTCTTGAGCGCCGCAGCCTGAATACTCACTTCGGTAAGCGACGGTGCGGTCCCTTCAAGACTCAATACCCTCTGAGCGGTATCGAGTTTGAAAGACGAAAAACTTACCTGAGGGCTCGTATTGTTTTCAAGCAACGAAAAAAGGTCGGATACAAATATATGCTGTGGCAACAATATTTTCAGTCCCCTCAGTTGCGCATCCAAAACCAAAACTTTTTCGACTTCCTCGGTCGACAAGGAAGTTACCGTATCCTGGATTTCCCGGTCAAGATTCTCGATCTGTGAGTTGGCGAACTTTACGTACCCCGCCATCACGAAATAAACAGCCAAAACGAATATGCAAAACGCCAACGACCCAAAGAGATAATTCTTGGGAATGCCTGGCGTAATAAGCGTTTTACGGCTGTTCGCGATCTGCGGTGAAAAATTTTTAGGAATCTCCATACAATATCTCTTTAATATTATATCATACTAAAATTCTCGCAATGCAATACCCAACGCCACCGAAAACGTGTTTCCGATATCCCTCACCACCGGCTCAAGCCCGGGGTCGTAGGAAACGCGCTGAAACGGATTGCCGAATATAGTTTCGATTCCCAATTCCTTACCGATATAATCCTTGATACCGGGCGGTAAAATACCGCCGCCGGTAATGATGACTCTTTTGACTTCCCTGCGATTTTTGTCGAAATATCGCTGTTTTACCTTCTGCACTTCGTGAATAACCACATCCAATAATGGAGTCATGAGCGCCGGCAGGTACTGCACATCGGACACCGCTGCCAAACCCTTATCCTTCTTCATCTGTTCCGCACTCATGGTGGAAATATTCAGCCCCCGGCTTATGGCAAGCGTCAGATCATTGCCCGCGGTATCGATGTCGTGAGTCATGCGGACATCCCTTTCGTCAACCACCGAAATACTCGTGGCGCGCGACCCCATATCAATAACAATACTTGCGGTTGAATCGCTGCCGACTAAGGCACGGGCCAACGATAACGATTCAAGCTCGAGCGCCTTCAAGGTAAGCCCCGCAAGTTGGGCAATGTGATAATACTTATTAACCACATCTTGCAAGACGGCAACCAACAAAACTTGTACCCGGTCGGTACTGGCACCTTGCAATGGCCGCAATACCTGCCAATCCAAAACCACTTCGGTCAAAGGAAACGGAATGTACTGAGGTGCTTCGTACGGAACCGCTTCGCGCATTTCTTTTTCGGACAAATTCGGTAAATCCATCAGGGTGACAAACGATGAAAATGCAGGAAGCGAAAATACCGCATTTTTCACGGTGGGTCCCATCTGATTCAAAACCTCTTTAAGCATCTCGGCGGTTACCTCATCCATGATTTTCAGAGAACTCGTCTGAATGACCGCGTTATCGCGTTCCAGGTGTCCAAAATTTTCAAGAATGCCGTAATTTTTCAAAGAAATCGCGCTGTCGATCTGTGCCAATTCAACCACCTTAATGGAGGTCGTGCCGATATCTATACCCAGGATCGCGTTGTACGGAATAAGATATTCCTTGATTTTCCTTCCGATCCCGAGTATCCCCAGTGAAAGTTTATTGATGTTTCCTGCCATATGATTCAGGTATGGCGCGCTGCTTGATTAGATTGCATGCGCCGAATCATTCATTATAATGATTATAGCGGAAAACACTATAATGTCTATGCGCTATTTTGACTTTTCGAAGGTTTTAAAGGGTGCGCTTGACTATACGCTCGATATTTTGTTCCCGGTACGATGCGAAATCTGTGGCCAAATCCGCGATACCGATAAAAATCCAGATGGATACCTGTGCACTGCCTGCGCTATCGCTATTCCCGTACACCGATGGCTATTTTGTCCGACTTGCAATAGAAAACTCATATCCCTTGAACCGTGCACATTCCACCCCACGGCACTCAAAACCCTGGGCGCAGCAACTTCGTATGACCAAAAATCCGTAAAACGCCTTATCTGGAGGTATAAATACGGTTTTATCGAACCACTGGCAAAACCATTGGCAGACAAGTTATCCGAATACATTGCCTCCGCTTTCCTGCCGCATATAAATGTACATGACGGATCGTGGCTTGTTTCTTATGTCCCGCTTCATCCCCAACGCGAACGGTGGCGCGGGTTCAACCAGGCCCAGCTCCTTGCCAAGCACGTTTCAGAAAAAATAAACATACCGATTACGCCAACGCTCCGGCGCACGGAATTCCATGTCCCACAAATGGAAATCAAGGAAAAGAAAAACCGGTTTGAAAACATAAAAAACGCGTTCGCACCCGTCCCATACGTCGAACTGCGCGGTAAAAACATCATCCTCATCGACGACATTGCCGCTTCGGGCGCGACCCTTATCGAGGCGGCAAAAGTTCTCAAGCGCGCTCACGCGAAAAGCGTGTACGCATTCGTGGTAGCGAGAAGTCAATAACAACCGCGGTGGGGCAAAATTCCTGCCTACGGCAGACAGGCGAACTCGCGGTACCCTTACGGACACATCACTTTTCGAGATCCCGTACAAAGCGGAGGAGGTGGGATTTGAACCCACGATCCCGTTTCCAGGATACCGCTTTTCGAGAGCGGCGCCTTCAACCACTCAGCCACTCCTCCGCTTTGTACGGGACAAGGTGACGCACATGCCCCGTAAAAAGTTTACCACTTTATTCGGGGTTCAACCTTTGCCTGCCTTTGGTAGGACTCTGGCACCCCGCCAGAAATATCCCATATTTTTCTTTCTTATTGTATCTGTCTTTATCCCGCTTCATCACTTTATCGAAACTTTTCCTGACAGCTTTGTCTAAATCAATATTGTTTGCATTAGCGAAACATAAAAGCGTATATATAATGTCGCCGATTTCCTCTTCAAGTTCCTGCTCTTTCTCATCATCCCTTTTCGGTTTATCACCGTATAAATGATTTACCAAACGTGCAAACTCCCCACATTCCTCGTACAAACGCGCCAGGATGGACAAAGGTGACCAATACTTCCAGTCGTTTTCCTTGAACCATTTATCCAATTCTTCTTGATATTTTTTCATATTAATATAAAAAGTGAGTGAAATGGTGGGATATTCTAAACTTTGCGCGAAATTTCTTTGAGCGAAACTGACGCTCCGCCTCGCCGCCGCTCGTCACCCCGCAAAAAAGTTTTCTTCGCATTTTTTAATTTGCGTGCGACCGATTTTTTCTTCTAAAAGGAAAAGAAAACTTTTTTGCTGGCTTCTGCTCTGAACGAGCAGGGCGGCGGGGTTTCGCTTTCGGAGCAGGCGGGCAAAAATTCCTTCCCCCCAACCCCCTTCCTTTTTGCCCGCCTGTTGAATTGCTAGATTTGCGGGTGCGGCGGCTTTAGGAAAATCAGGGAGTATCAACTACAATATAGCTTTTCCCGTCAATTTTTTCAATCTCTAAATTCGCAAAATTTCCTTTCTCGCTTCGCCATTCGTTTGAAAATCCCCAGTCATTCCATTTCCAAACCGCGACATAATTTCCGTCGCATTCTGGCTTTTGTGAATAATCTCCTTCAACCACAACCAAATCTTTTTTTCCGTCATTATCAACATCGGCAATCTTAAATTCACAATTCGGCTCAACTAGATTTGAAGAACCCCAAACCTGCTTAATTGAGCCGTCACTAAAATCCAAAACGAAAAAATGATTTTTTACACTCATATCGTTTTCTTTGACCCAAAATGGCTTCGATGTTCCGAAACTGCCAGATTTCCAAAGAGATAAATTTATGTCCACAATCCCGTCATTATTTGAATCGGCGAGAACAAAATCATCTATCCACCAATTGCTCGGCGACTGCCAAATCATTTTTTCGTTTTCCGTAATTGTCAATTTTCCATTTTCCCAATCATAATTTTCAGGAAAGGAATCATTATCTAAATCTTCCTGTTCTTGTTTAGAAATAATCACACCACTCTTGGAAATGTCGTTGTAAATCGCGGCTCTTGTTCCTTTTTCAAAATTATTACTGCTATCATCCCACGAATAAACACCTTGGCTTGCCAATGAAAAATCTAATCTCTGTAAAATTTTCTCTGCCTCGTTTTGGTTTGCCATTCTTGGCTGGGCTAAATTTTCCATAACCACTGGCAAGAGGGAAATTTTGTTAATCCCGTTTTTGGCAAAATAAACTTTGATAGCCAAACCCTCTTTTGTTTCCTCTGATTGCGGCTGGTCAAAAACAAAATTTCCCAAGCTGTAAAAAATGTATTTGCCTTTGTATTTTCCCAATGTTTGCACCACATGGGGGTGGTGGCCAATAACTAAATCGGCTCCGGCATCAACCGCCGCATGAGCAAAATTTATCTGTGAATTATTCGGTTTGTCGGCATATTCAATTCCGGCGTGCATGGAAACAATCACAAAATCAGTTTTTTGTTTTGCTTCTTTTACAGCTTCAATCATTTTGTCTATCCGCATAAAAGCCGTTCCAAAGCGATTAGCTGACGCCTCGTAATAAGCCGGAACAACATCGGTATCGTTATATGCCAGAAAAGCAAATTTTATTCCTTTATTCTCAATGTAAACAGGCTGGTATGCTTCTTGCTCATTCTGCCCTGCTCCAACATATTTTATCCTTGCGTTTTCAAGAAAATTAAAAGTGTCTTTTAATCCTTTTTCTCCGAAATTCGGAGTATGATTATTTGCTAGCGACAAAATAGAAAATCCGCCTTGTTTTAATGCTTGTTCAGTCCCCGGATTTGACCTAAAAATCATTTCAAAATCTGGAATTCCCGACCCTTGTGTGATTGGCGTTTCCAAATTTCCAAAAACTAAATCCGCGCTTTTTAGATAATCCTGTATTTTCAGAAATGGATAGTTAGCGTTGTTTTCTTTTCTCACTATCCTTTCCACTCCTCGCGAATAAGAAATGTCGCCAACCGCAACCAAAGAAACTTCCTCGCTTACTTGAGGAAGTTTCTTTTTCTGCAACAAAAAATCTAAAAATTCTTTTTCGCCTTGCGCCTGGCTATTTGATATTTCTTGGTTCTTGGAAGAATGCAAATAATAGCTACCGATCAAAGAGGCGACAAAAACAGAAAGAGAGATAACAATAAGCCATGTAATTTTCTTTTGCATTCATTTTATTTTGCGACAAAGGTGTCTGTCCACGAAGGCAGAGCTGGAGCTTGGCCAGAATTTAACAACTCTCGCCATTTTTTATCGGTCAATCTATCTGACATCGGCCAAGTAAATTCATAGTAAGAATAAACTCCGCCTTTGGCGATTTTTAATTTTCCGTCAATAGGAACAACAACATAAATCTCGGAAATTTTACCTGTGCCCACTTCCAAAACTTGGCCGTTCGGATCGGTAGCGACATCAGCGACAATTGCGGCTGGATTTTCATTCAAATAATCTCTTTGGCTTCCAGTTTCTTTATATGCTGGCTCATCCCTATTGACTTCAAGCCAAAAATGCTCCAATTGCCCGCCGTATGAACGGATAAGCTCGTATTCGTCATCGGTTAATTTCTCGTTATTTAATTCCTTTTCCGAAATTATTTTAAGAGACATTGCCAATTGCTCCATTTTGCTCAGATTGTCTTTCATGCTGGCTGTCAATAATCCTCGCATTTCCAAACCCTCATTCGTCATTTTGAGAAGCGAGGCAAGGCGAGCATAAACATAAGGATTTGGCTCAACATACCCTCGATCATCTGGTGGCGGAGGTGGTTCATCGCCGCCTGCTCCTAATTCAGCATAAACCTGTTTGGTGTAAAGAATAGTGTCGTGCTTCAATTCTGACCAACTTCCCAAAAATGTATTAAGGTCTTTTCTTAACCAAGCGGTATTTTGCATAAAGGACGGATAACCACTTCCTTTTTCATCGAGAAGTGGTCGGAGTTGATATAGCCAGCCCCAATACAAATTTTGCGTCCAATTTTCAGTAGACAAACCGGAAAGATAAGTTTGCATTTTTGACATATTTTCAGGATAGCAAGCGTGTTGAGTTTCGCCTTGTGCCTTCAAAATGTTTAGTGCTTCATCAGAGCCCATAGCCGAAGGAATGTCCAATCCTTTCGGCAACATTCTCCCGCTATTAAACGGAGCGTTATTACAGGATTCTCCTTTGGGCCCAACTTCTCTTGTGACTAATCTTTGGAAGATAGCGGCGTCAATAGTAAATCTTTGTCCCATGAAACGAAACCCCTTAATTTCTTTTTCTCTGTCTGGCTGAATTGACGCTTGGAAAATCGGCATTGAGTTTATCTGTGGCGGCTCTAAAGTTTTTGTTTCGTCAATAAAAGAGATTAACTTGTTTTTATCGCCTGATACCGATTGAATTGTCGCATTTGCGCCGTATACTTTTTCAGTCAAATCCTTGAACTGATAATAAGTTATGTCATCGCTTTTGCCGACAAAGAAATTCACCGGCTCGTAAATTTTGTTCCAGCTATTCTGATTGTTTTCTTTATTGAGTGCGAAAGTAATAAGCAACGCCGATTTTACTTCGTCATCGCTTTTCATTCTGAAAGTAAGGCGGCCATACCACATCATTGATTTGAAATAAGCTTTCAACTGCTCCGTTTTATCGTAATGACCGCGGGGAATATATTGCGAGTAATCTTCTTTTAACGCTTCCAATGATTGCGGGCCTTGCGGAGTATCAATCATAATATCCTGTCCGCCGCCTATATTCATTACCGGAGATTTTTCAATTACCTGATGAGCTTCAATAAGTACTAACTCTTGATTGACTTCGTTTGCGACAATTGCAGGAACATTAATCGAGGGGTCTAAAAGTTTGCTACTAACCGCAAAAAATCCAACATTTCTTTTGGCAGCGTTTTCCCATTCGGTGCCCTTTAAGTTGTTGTATTGATTAAGCGATTCGGCAAGCATATTGGCGTTAAGTTGTTTCAATTCCGCTGCCAATTTTTGCTCCTCTAACTGCTTGAGCAAGAAATCAAACATTAAATGATAGTTGTGGAGTATTGAGTCCGTTGTAATAAAACTCGGTATATAGCTATAACGATTTGATTCGTATAGTGGAAAAAATTCATTATTGTAAGACGGCTTAACCACAAAAGCGTTTTTTATAAATAAATTTCTTTCTTTGTCAGAAAAAGAAGAAGGAGAAAAATCGTAGTAATAAAGATCTTTGGCGTTAATAATATTGCTCAAGTCCGGACTCACAGTATAAGCCGGAACTTTCGGGCTGATATTCACTGACACTTCCTCATAAGTTGCGAATTTAGAAGCGAACGCCACGGCAGGCTTATAAATGTCTTCAGCTGTTTTCTTTATTATGTCTTGACCAGCTTTTGGCAAAATAAAATAAACAGCTAAAGCAATAATAACGACAGCCCCTAAAATACCCGAAATAACCCAGAATTTTTTCTTGGGTTTTGGCTCCGGTATAATTGGCGGCATTTGTTGCAAATTTTCCGGCATTGGTTGATTAAAATTTTGATTGTCCATATTTTTTACTTCTTCTTTTCAGCTAAAAATTTTTAGCCGTTAAAAAAATTAAAGTTATTTTTTACTTAAATTCACGACCTTACTTATATTGTACCCCCCGCAAACTTTGGCAATACTACTTTGTCAACTCGTCCAACGAAATGCCAAAGGCGTCTGCAATGTTCTGGACGGTTTCGATTTTGGGATTTTTAATTAAACCCGTTTCTATCTTAATTATAGTATTATGGGCAATGCCTGCCAACTTGGAAAGTTTGTCTTGAGAGATATTCTTTTCCCCTCTCAACTTTCTGATATTTTTTGCCAGTGTTGATAAGTTTTTATTGCTTGACATATATTTATTGTAGTAATATGATTAGAGTAAACATTGTATTTAAGAGTACCTTACTGCCATAGTTATATTTCAATGATATTACTAAAATCAATAAAAGTCAAAAACAAAAGGCGCAGAATTTCAAAAACGCGCGCAAGGGAGGGTGGGGCAAGCGTTTTTACCTCTTTTCTTTCTCTTAAAGCCGCCGCGCCCGCAAAGCGTGCAATCCAGCAGGCGGGCAAAAAGGAAGGGGGTCTGGGGGAAGGAATTTTTGCCCGCCCGCCCAAAAAGCGAAGCCCCGCCGCCCTGCTCGTTCAGAGCAGAACCCAGCAAAAAAGTTTTCTTTTCCTTTTAGAAGAAAAAATCGGGCGTGCGCAAATCAAAAAATGTAGAGAAAACTTTTTTGTGGGGTGGCGAGCGTTAGCGAGCGGCGGCGGGGCGGCAACTTTAATTTTTTACTGTTTGTATTTCGCCTGGACTTCCTTCGGGCGTCGCTAACTGTTTTTCCTCTTGTTTTGTTGGTTGCTCTTTTGGAATCATGTCCTGGACAACATCACGAACGAAATCCATCGGCACAACAGAAGCCAATCCGGAATTTTCAACAAATTTTATTCTCGGTTGTGGTGGATCACTTTGTAAACTATAGGCAATTTCTTCGTATGGAATATAGCCCTTAACCAGCCCGAGTAAATATGCGCGGTTTACTGGAGACGTTCCGTCAATACTTACAATAGCCGGTTTTAGAATTACTGGCCCACCACTATTTCCAGGAAAAACAGACGAGTCAACAAGAAATGTTTTTGTTGATTTAATAATTTCATCGTCCAATCGAGAAATAATACCACCTTTAACGATCACATACTTCTTTTCCTCCCCAGCAATACCCATCGGAAAACCCAAAACAAACATTTCATCGCCCTGTGTTATCCCCAACTCTTTGATTTTATCCAAATATGCAAAAAGGTCTTCTGCTATCCAAGCAAACTCCACGCCGTCTTCCTGCAGTTTGTTCACTGCAATAGGGATTACACCAACATCAACATCTTTATCGCTATGGGTTTCCCAAAGTTGATTATTTTTCTCATCGGTTAGGGGTAAAAGATAACGCTTCGACCCACTAGCGTGATTAAACTTCAGCCAAACTTCTTTTTGATCCTTAAAAACATGGCGGTTTGAGATGAGAAAAATTCTAAAAAACTTATCACCCTTATCGTTTTGCTGTCCTGTGGGAAACCCCACAAGAAAACCCGACGCAATCGAACGAAATTTTTCTGGTTCACCTGCCTGGGTTTCAACTTTTTTCTCAACCGATACAACTGCGTTAAGATAACCGTTTGGTAGTAATGACATATTAATAACCCAATGCTAATTGATCGAGCATATCTGGCCCTTTTTGTTTGCCGACCTCTTGATAAATGCCCAAAACTTCCTCGTATGTTCCTTTACCGCCGACCATATCCCAAAATTCTTTGCCGATTAAAACCTCGTTTGCCAAGTCCATATAATTGACGGTGAAGCTGTGGCGATAAGTTGATTTCTCTATACCATAGGGGTTGTAAGCGGTGGCATAAAATGCTTTCGCTTTTGGATATTTTGCATGAGTGATTGCCTGAATTTGCAAGAGCCGTCCTGTCGCTTCCAAACATTGTCCTTTGTTCGGTTTCGGACTTTTGATTTCAAAAAACCATTCTTTGCCGGATTTTGTCTCAATATACAAATCCGCGATGCTCACGCGCTCGACACCGCCATTGCCGCCACTTAATTCAATAACCTCTTTCACTAAGTCGGGATATTTTGACTTCATGCCACCGCTTCCGATTTTGCTTGTTATCGCCTCAATGCGTTTAACCGCTTTTGCTGTTATTATTCCGCGTACGCGATAACCTCGTTCAGCGTTTTTGTGAACTGATTTTGCAATGAGACGCGCACACTCCTCAAAAGTTGTTCCGAGCTTCGTTGAAAAAGACCGCTCAA
>Ga0209518_1003282_pt1 | contig 13986 bp, 14 predicted proteins | sample RifGroB1_FD_183993 | JGI IMG/M metagenome (GOLD analysis project Ga0209518, IMG submission 183993) | Groundwater microbial communities from Rifle, Colorado, USA - Groundwater B1 (SPAdes) (version 2) | ecosystem: Environmental > Aquatic > Deep subsurface > Groundwater | place: Rifle, Colorado... | reverse complement strand
ACAAGAGGGGCGGAGGTCTTAAGCTGTTGGGCTACAAAGCTAGTGATAAAAGAGATTAAGAAGATAACTACGGTGGGAAAAATCGAATAGCCGAGAACTTTCCAGAATTTGCCTTTGACTAGCTCTTGGCTTCTTTTGAGGGCGGCTAACCCAGATAGGTTTTCCTCAATAACAATGTATTGAGTAAAGACATATCTAACCGCAAGAATAATGCCGGGAATAATAAAAAATATGAATCCGACCAGAACTATTAAGCCTGTCAAGAGATTGGTTCCGGTTAAGGGAAGAATTAATCTTTTACTCTGGATAAAAAGATCTTTTATGGGCAGAAGTTGATTATTAATTACTGATTTTGTCATCACTAAACCGGCCGAAATTAGCCAGGTGAAGATAATGATAAAAGCTACAAATGTAACAGTACCCGATAAGGCAACGATTGGACCTGAAGTAGTTTTGGTGAGTGCCATGAGGGCAAAATTTGCGATCAAGAATACGATGAAAAAACTTACGAAGACAAGAAAAGAGGCTAGATAGAATTTAAGGAAGTATTTAAGGTTTTTAAGAAACAGGGAGATGGCTTGATGCAATAGACTCCAGGCTGATGGTAAGGATTTCATTTTTTTGTTTTTGGCAGGTACCAGAGCCAGCCGATGCTATAAAGTAAGAAGAGGCCCAACTGAATAAGAAAAGAGATATTTTGGGAGGGAGAGAGGAAACTGGCGGCAGAAACAAGAAGTGGGAGAACCGAAGCGTAGAAAACAATTTTTAAAGTATCCGGGTAAGATATCTTTTTGCGCAAGATCAGAGACAAAACCCACAAACCGAAAGCCGAGGCCAACACGACGATTAAATGGTAAATATAAAGAAAGCCGCCGTAAAACAGGGTCAGGAGTAAGAAAAGTCCCAGGCCGGCGCCCCAGAGCAAACCCTTGTTCTTGGTTGTCCAGTCGACGGCAATATCGCGGTTAAATTCGAAATTGCCAAAATCTTTGTAAACTATTTCATTGAGCTTGTTTTGCTGATCTTTGAAAACAAGTTTTTCTAAAGAAGCTAAAACTCCGGTTTTGTAATCAGATAAATCTTTTATTTTTCCGGTGGTATCTAAAACAAAAGTAAAGCCTGAATCTTCATACACGAGCGGCTGTTTTAAAGGAGAAGACAATTTACCGTCTTTGATAGTAAAAGCTAAATCCTGGGGAAGCTTTTGGGATAAAAACTTAGAAACCTGGGGGACAAAATAGGTCAAGGCGGCAACGGCTATGAATAAAGTGATAACGGTCAAGACAAGATAATATTTAGTCCAATACCAGAAAGCCTGGCCCGCGGTTCTTTTGACAATCGTCTGGCCGTATTTTAAATCCCGCAGGCTGGTGATGGTTTCTTTAAACGTGGCTATCATGTGCTTTATTGTAGCAGAAAGCCTAGTTTAGAATCCAGTTTATTTTTGGGAAAGATATCTTGGGGAAGAACTTCAATTATTTTTATTTCGAGATTTTTGGCGAGTTTCATCTTTTTCTTATAAAGTTCATCGTAACGCTTAAGTTGTCCTAAGAGTCCTGGGAATTCAATCCAATATTTGTTCTTGACTAAAAAATCGGTTTTGAATTTAGTTTGATTTGGATAATATATGCCATGTTCATGAAGTAATTTGTGAGAAGTGAGCCAATTGTCGATTATCTTTTCTGATAAAGAATCACAGATATGGCCGTCTTTGGCAGTGTACTTACGAGCAAACCTTTCTGCGTTGGAGGTAAATCCTGCTTCTTGAATGGCTATGTTCCAACGTCCAAAAACTCGACGGTATGGTTGCCAAAGAGAATAGAATTCTCGTTTGACTGGAATTCTTTTATGTTGTGAGTAGAACTTTTTGATCTTATCTAATAAATCTTCCTTTGAATATTTAGGTTGTGTCTTGGGAACACACTTGGGTGAGCAATACTTCCGGTATCCATAGAATTCTCTCTGACATTTAAGATTCCGGCAAATTCTGACTTTCTTTGATCTTGAAAGATTGGTTATGGAAGCTGCACAGTGGTGAGAACAATAGTTGTGAGGAGAAATATGGCCAATTGGTCTTTCAAACCTTTTTTGGCATTTAGGATTTTCGCAAGCCACAGTTTTCCTTCGCAGCCTACTTGTGGCTAAACATCCCGGAGAACAAAAAGATTTGTGTCCCAAGGCCTGATTCTCAAAGTAATGGTATACATTCTTTTTGTATTCCTTTTTACACCAACCACATTTGACGGTGACCCAATCCATATTCTCTTAATCCAATAACCTTATCTGTCCTGATTGTAATCCGAAATTAATACGAAAGTCAAGTATAAAAAGACCGCTATTTCTGGCGGTCTTTCTAATCTTTCGGGGCGCTCAGAGTTGAACTGAGGTCTCACGATCCCCGACCGCGAATTCTACCGTTAAACTACGCCCCGCTAGCTTTGATTTTATCAGAATACTGATTATTTTTCGACCACGTAACATTGTTGATGCTAAAATAGGACGTGCCCGTTATGAAAATTGATGAGTATAGGAATTTTTTGGATTCGTGGTTTTTGGAGATTGAGAAGATGGGAATTGATGTGGCCGGCCTGCCCCTTGATCATTTGGGCTATAGCGCAAGCTCAAACGAGGAATATGACAAGATTAAACTAGAATTTTTAACCTCAGGAAAACTGTTTAGGGAAGCTATGGTTTCTGGTAGAAGAGTGGGGATATTCGAGATTTTTAAGCCATTAAAATATAAAGACTATCTTATTTCCGCTGTTGAATTGATAGAGCCAAAAACCGGAGAGTCGCGAAAGTCGGGGTATGAACACGCTGAATTTACGATTGATTTCCCTTTTGAAGACTTGGTCAAAAAATATCCTGATCTCCCATGGGATATCAACAATGTCAATCGCCCAGATTTTCCCAGATTGAAAATCGTTTTGGGTAATGGGACGGAATTAAAATTCAACCACTTACCTATTTTGGGTTCATAAAAGTGGCAAGGCATCACACCGGGTGTGTGATGTTTAGCGATTGAGGATTGGAACTATTCTTTGCGAAGCATTTCGAGGGCGGGCAGTTTTTTCCCCGCCAAAAACTCAAGCGTTGCTCCCCCCGCTAAACTTAAATGTGTGATTTTTCCTATATCGCAATACTTTTTAGCGGCCTCTATAGTATCTCCCCCGGCAATGACTGTGAGGCCGGAAACTTGCTCTACGGCCCTGGCAATACTTCCGGATCCGGCCGCAAATCTGTCATCTTCAAATACCCCCATTGGCCCATTCCAAAATACCGTTTTAGACTGTTTAATAGTCTTAGAAAAGGCGTCTGAAGTAAGCGGTCCAATATCCAACGCAGCCCAACCAGCGGGAACCGTCACAGAAATTTCGGCTCTGTGGGGGTTATCTAAATCGTCACCCACTACCAAATCGACAGGCACCCGCACTTTATCCCCCCGCGCAAGAATTTTAGAGGCGTATTCAACCCAATCTTTCTTTTCTTTTCTAACCAAGTCAACAAAAACGTCTTCCACAAATGAGCTGCCTACGTCTATTCCCTTGGCCTTCATGAATACATTGGCCACTCCTCCACCCACCAAAATGGCGTCAGCTACATCATAAAGATTATTGATAGCGTCGATCTTGTCAGAAATTTTTTCGCCGCCAATAATTATCGTAAATGGTTTTTGAGGAGCACTCGTTAATCTGGAAAGAGCCGCAACTTCGCTTTCCAAATAAAATCCGGCACAGTTAGGTAAGTGCCGAAGTATACCTGTGGTGGAGGCATGCGCTCGATGGGCTTGGGGAAAACCATCAAATACCACCAGGTCACAACCGTAAGTCAATTCCTTAGCAAATTTATCATCATCTATCATCTCTTCAGGGTGAAACCTGACATTTTCCAGCATCACCACTTCGCCAGCTTTCAAGTCAGAAATAGCTTTCCTTACCTCGTCACCAATACAATCATCCATTTTTCTAACGGGTTTTCCCAACAAAGCCGATAACGATTTAGCATGAGGCGAGGTTCGAAGCGACTCAACGATCTTTCCGTCAGGCCTTTTTACATACGTCAAAACAACAATTTTGCACTCATTATTTATAAGATACTCTAACGTTTTCAAACTGGCTCTAATTCTCGAGTCATCCTTGACCACATAATCGCCGCCGGCTATCTGTTTAACCCCAATATCGTAAGCTGACCGGTATAGAACTGTTTTTTGATATATATCTGTCTCTTCTAGAGTTCTTAATTTCATAAGTTACAAGGCTCGGGCCACCAATCTAATTAGGTCGTAAAATCTGGTCGTATACCCCCACTCATTGTCATACCAGGCAAAAACTTTGACCAAATTGTCATCTAAGACATTCGTTGACAAGCTATCCACTACCGCCGACCTCGTCTCGCCTTTATAGTCAATCGAAACCAGAGGTTCGAAAGATATTCCCAAAATTCCTTTAAGCTCATCCTGGGAAGCTTTTTCAAAAGCCTGGTTAACTAGCTCTGGTGTAACTTTCTCTTTAAGCTGGGCTACCAGGTCAATCATTGACACGGTCGAAAAGGGGACCCGAATCGCGGTGGCACTGATTTTCCCTTGCAAATCCGGAAAAATAAGACCTATGGCCTTATCTGATCCTGTTGACGTGGGAATGAAAGAGTCTAGAAGACTTCTGCCTTTCCTTAAATCTTTATCGCTCGACCCATCAACTACGTTTTGAGAGCGGGTCACCGCATGAATTGTGGTCATGTGGGCACACTTAATACCGAATTTTTCATGCAAAACTTTAACCACCACAGCTAAACAGTTGGTGGTGCACGAGGCATTTGAAATTATGTGCTGCTTGTCTCCGGCGTACTTATCGTGATTAATCCCCATCACAATACAAGCGTCCTCACCTTTTCCGGGAGCGGATATGACTACCTTTCTGGCTCCGCTTCCCAGTTGTTTTTCACATGCCGCTCTATCTCTAAACTTGCCCGTACATTCTGCCACGATATCTACTCCCAATTCCTTAAAGTTAATTTCGCCGGGATTTTTATTAACAAAAACCTTTATCTTTTTGGTATCAACTTTTAAATAATCTTCTCCGAAGGAAATGTCTCTGGGCAATTTTCCATAAGTCGAATCATACTTTAATAGATACGCCAGGTTTTCCGCTGACGAACGACTGTTAATCGCCACCAAATCGAGTTCGGGGTCATCAAGCAGTATCCTATGCAAAATTCTGCCTATCCTTCCGTAGCCATTAATGAATAAATTAGCACGCTTCATAATTAAACCGAGATATTAATCTGACAGGTCAGAAACATTTTCTATCTTAGATTCTCCGAGTCCGAAGTCTGAAGGCCTCTTATGTAAGCGCAATGGTTTTATATGCTTTTCGACCAATTTGTCGGAGTTGACGACATTTAAAGCCTTAAATAAGAATTCAAACTTTCTACTTAGAGAATCACGAATTTCCTTTTTGTCATCTTCATTAATTTCCCAACACTCTCTTTTAAATTTCCCCCAGGCTTTTTTTCTCACGCTGTAATGAAACTGCTCATCAGTTTGGCCCTCCCCCCGTTCTTTTTGCCGCTCCTTATCCAGCCAGGCATACATGCCGGCTTTTAGATCTTTGGGAAATCTAGGGTGGTCCAATATCATATTTTGAAACTCGGTCGCCAAATGGATTTCCAACACGCCGTTTTGGGTAAATTGGCCAAATAAACTTTCCGGTAATGTTGAAGCCCCGTGTTGGACAACACCACCGATCTTATAATCTTTCCTTGCCGACAATCCAATTTCGGATAAAACCGAAAAGTCGATATTTACCTTAGCCAAAGTCCCATCCGGCAACACTACCCCGCCGTGGCTAGTCCCGGTCTGGACAGCAATTTTACTGACCCCTAAAACATCACTGCCCACACTCTTATTAAATCCTTCTATAAAGGCCTTAAAATCAGCCAAGGTGCTATTCTTTCCACCGATATGGCCAATTTCCCCGCCAATTGACACCGCATGGCCTTTTGGTTCCCAAGTTCTAATAAATTGTGCTAGCTCAACAGAATACTTGATATTTGCTAGTTGTTGTTCCCTTTCGGTTCTTTTACTTAAATCGACCAAAGTAGACATATCGATGTCAATATTGTAGATACCTGATTCAATAGAGGATTTTATAAGTTTTTTAACCTCTTCTATGTCTCCTTCTTTTGGCATACCTGGAACTTCGGATTTTACCTGGTAATGGTCACCTTGAATAAAAACGGGCCCACTCCATTTTTCCTTTATTGCCGCCGCCAGAACTACTATGGAAAACTCTTCGGGTGTCTGATCGGTATAGCCTATTTCGCTTCTGGCAAGTTCACAAATTATGGCCCGAGCGTTTAGTCTTCCTGCCGTTGCAAAAATCGATCGCGCCATATCATAGGCCATACCTCTTAAATTCATTGCCGGTATAGTAAAATCAAGAGTGGTCTCTCCCCGGCCTCTGGCCATATATAAATCATTGATTGAAGACGGTTTTACACTTAGGTTTTGAGCCGCTTCCCATATGATCCACCTAGCCCGCTTCTTGTCTCCCTCTGGACCAAATACCGCCTCCCAAACCAGTTCATCTATCATTTCCGAAGCGTTATTAATGTCAATTACACCGGTAGACATACTACAGCGTATACTTTATAACACGTTTGTCAAATGTATGGATAGTGTCAATAAATCTGACTTTTTCCGTCTCGGTCGACAGCAGCATGCTGTTTGTCCTGGCCCCTCCGCCAAAAAACCTGACTCCTTCAAGTAAATCTCCGCCCGTCACTCCGGTTGCGCAAAACAATATTTTTCTCCCGCTGGCCAATTCGTCTTGATTATAAATTTTGTCAATCTTTCCCCCCATTTTTTTAAGTCGGGCAACTTCGTTATCGCTTTTCGGCCAAAATCTAGCCTGAATTTCTCCGCCAATACACCGCAACCCGGCCGCGGTTATTACTCCCTCCGGAGCCGCCCCTATTCCCATAACCACATGCACCCCCGTTCCCCGTATCGCCACCGCAACTCCGGGAAGCAGGTCGCCATCAGCCACCAGTTTTACTCGGGCTCCGGCTTTTCTAATTTCCAAAACCTGACGTTCGTTTCTTTCCCGTTCCAGCACCACTACAACCAAATCTCTTATTTCCCGGTTTAAAGCTTGAGCAACCGCCTTCAAGTTTTCCTTCACCGGGGCATCCAGACTAACTTTGCCCATCGACTCCGGGCCAACTATCAATTTTTCCATATACATATCTGGCGCATGAAATAAACCACCCTTCTCAGACGCAGCCAAAACCGAAATTGCTCGAGACCCCAAAGAAGCCGTCGCGTTGGTGTTTTCCAAAGGATCAACGGCGATGTCTATTTCAACTCCGCTCCCGGTTCCTAACTTCTCACCAATGTAAAGCATGGGCGCCTTGTCACGTTCCCCCTCGCCAATTACCACCAGACCCCGAAATTCTATGCTATTTAAATGCTCTCGCATTGCCAAAACCGCCTCTTGATCCGCTCTGTGTTTATCTCCAAATCCAGCAGCCCGGGCTGCCGCAAGCGCCCCCGCTTCAGTCGCATGAAGAAGACTTAAACCGACGACATTCTCCATAACGGTTAAAGACCATTATAATCCATTTTAGCGCTTGGGGGATTGGCGTTTACGGCGAGCCTTGCCACCCATGCCGATCATGCGGCGCTGGCGCTTTCGGGGATCACGGGTCAAAAGACCGGCTGCCCGAAGGGGGCTTTTAAGTTTTTCAGAAGCTAGAACTAATGCCCGGGACAGACCTAGGACTACGGCGTTTAATTGGCCGGAAGATCCGCCTCCGGAAACTCTGATGGAAGCGGTATACTTGGTAACGCCGGCGGCGGCGAAGGGCTGAGAATATCGGGCTTTGGCGACTAGACCGGGAAAGTATTGAGAAATCGGTTTGCCGTTAACGGTCATTTCGGTGCTGCCGGAAAGCAGGCGCACGGAAGCGGCCGACGTGCGGCGGCGGCCCAGAGCGGAGGCTAATATTTTATGTGAAGTGCTGGCCATGGGGATGAGTGGCGTCGGAGTAAACATGTAACCGTAATAATCTAGGATCGTGGAGTTTGTTCTTGGGCAGCATACCGGAAACTGCGTGACGGATGGCTTCCTGGGGACCCAGCTTGGAATATGGGGTCACTTTCAACCCTCCGGGGTACCCGGAATGGCGGTAGTAAACTTTGGATTGGGCTTTGTTGCCGGACAGCACAACCTTGGCGGCGTTGATAACGACCACGTTGTCTCCCATGTCCAAATGAGCTGCAAAGACAGGCTTGTGTTTGCCGGAAAGCCAGATGGCAATTTGAGTAGCCAGCCTGCCCAAAGCTTGGCCCGAAGCGTCGACCAGGTGCCACTTGCGATCAATCTCCGAAACTGTGGGGGTGTAGGTTTTCATTTGACAAACTCCATGCGTACCAGAGGGGCATTGTCACCTGATCTGCGACCGGTTTTTATAAGCCGGGTGTAGCCGCCGGGGCGGGATTTAAAACGCGGGGCAATGTCGTGCACCAATTTGTGCACCAGGTCTTTATCGGCCACGGTCTTTTCAACCTGACGAGTGCTGGCCAGTGTTCCCTTGCGGGCGTGCGTGACCAGGCTATCGACCAGCCCCCGCACGGCCTTGGCTTTGGCCTCGGTGGTCTCGATAGCTTCGGAGCGGATGAGTGCTCCCACTAGACCTTTGAGCAGGGCTTGGCGCTGATTAGTGTCCCGGGATAACATGGTTTATAGAGAAAACTCGAAGCCGCGATCACGGAGAGCGAGTTCGATAATTTTGACTGATTTGGCCCCAAGATTTTTAACTTTGGAGAGCTCTGATTTGGGGGTGGAGATAAGGGAAGAAATGGTTTCAAACCCGGCTTTTTGCAAAGCGTTGGCAATACGAGTAGGGAGATCTAGCTCTTCTACAGAAACCGTTGACCCGGGAACTGTGGATTGAACAGATTGAGAAGAAACGGATGGAGCGGATTGAGGAGTAACCACTGCAGAGAAGAAATCAACTAAGGTTTGGGAGGCGGTTTTTAGAGCGGACTCAGGAGCAATAGTGCCGTCGGTGGTAACTTCCAAAATCAGGCGGTCGAAATTGGTAACCCGGCCAACGCGGGTGGCCTCCACGCTGTAATTGACCAGGGTTACGGGAGAGAAGGTGGCATCGACAGGAATTACGCCGATGGTGGTAGTCTGGCGCTCTTCGGCGGGAGAGTAACCTAATCCCGCCTCGACGACGGCAGTGATATCCAATTTGGTGTTTTTATCCGCTAAATGGGCCAAAACTAAATCCGGATTGGCGAGAGTGACGGTGGCCGGAAGCTTAAAATCCTTGGCCTTGACCTCGCTCGGACCTTTGGCTTCCAGAGTAATTTGCGCGGGTTCGGCACCAACGTAAGACAGACGGACTTGTTTGAGGTTGAGAATGAGCTGAACTACATCCTCGCGCACACCAACGATTGTGGTGAATTGATGGCGGACGCCACCAAACTTAACGGAAGTGATAGCAGCGCCAGGAATAGAGGAATAGAGCACACGGCGGAGAGCGTTACCCAGAGTGTGGCCGTAGCCTTGGGGTAAAGGCTCGATTGTGAACTTGTGACCGGATTGGGCAATGGTAAATTGAGGAGTTTGCATGGTACAAAAAAGGCGTAATTAGCGCGAATAATATTCTACTATAAGTTGGTCATTTATGCTAGTGTCAATGTCCGCCCGTTCGGGCAGACGCTCCACTTTGCCGACGAGGGCTTTACGGGAGAGCCAGGAAGGCGGAACAGCTTCCGCCTCGGGAGCGGGAAGTTTAATTTTGGGGCCAAAAGTGATAATGTCTCCAGGCCGGACTTGATACGAAGGAATGTTCACAGGACGGGAATTGACTAAAACGTGATAATGGCCGACTAGCTGGCGGGCCATGGCCCGGGTGGGCACAAATCCCAGACGGTAAACCGTGTTGTCCAGACGACTTTCCAGAAGAGACAAGAGAGTGGCTCCGGTATTACCGGGGTTTCTAGATGCGGTTTCGTAGTAGCGGTGGAATTGCTTTTCCAAAAGGCCGTACAGACGCTTGGCCTTTTGTTTTTCCCGCAGCTGGGCCCCATAATCCGAAACCCGACGGATGCCTTTGGGTCCGTGCTGGCCGGGCGGAACCTGGGCCCGGCGGAGTTTATTACCCCGGCCGAACAAATCCAGGCCTTCTCTACGGCTTAATCTGTTTTTGGGTCCAGTATATCTGGCCATGTTACCACCTAAAATGGGCGAAGGCTTTGTTGGCTTCGGCCATTCTATGCATATCTAACTTTTTCTTGTAAGCGGCGCCCGCACTGGCGAGGATATCGGTAATTTCGGCAGCTAATTTTTCGGCAAAAGTATGATACTGGCTACTGGCCCGATCCCGGGCAGCAGCTACTAACCAGCGGAGAGCCAGTGAATCCTTACGCGGACCACGAACGGGCGATGGAACTTGATAGGCGGCTCCGCCGATACGCCGGGCGCGGACTTCCATCTGGGGGCGCAAGTTTTCCATAGCAGACAAAAAGGCGGCTAAAGGATCGGCTTGACCTTGGGCTTTGAGGAGAGCAAAAGCGGCGTAAACCTGCTTGGCGGCCACGGTTTTTTTACCGTCGTGCATTAAATTATTGATGAGTTGGGTGACCAGAGGATGGGGATAAATCGGGTCGATGGTCTTTGGTCTTGAGCTTGCGGGGCGTGATCTCATATGAGTTAGCTGGCGGCTGCAGTTTGCGGACCGGAGGTAGCCTTGGTGCCATAACGGGACCGGCCCTGGCGGCGATTGTCCACACCGGAAGCGTCAAACTTACCGCGAACGATGTGGTATTTAACTCCAGGAAGGTCCTTGACTCGGCCGCCCCGGACCAAGACGATGCCGTGCTCGGCCAGGTTATGACCGATGCCGCCGATATACGCCGTGACTTCGGTTTTGTTGGACAGGCGGATCCGGGCCACTTTGCGCAAAGCGGAATTGGGTTTTCTGGGAGTCATGGTCTTAACCAAAGTAACCACTCCCCTTTTGAAAGGATTTACTGTTTGCACAAATTTCCGGTCTATGGTATTGAAAGAACGCCGCAAGGCAGTAGCAGTAATCTTTTTTGTTTTTTTGGCCCGGCCTTTTCTAATAAGTTGGTTGATAGTCGGCATATCCTGTAATTATACTATGGCCGCTCTTTCAGGGCTGGTGGGGATGAGACGGCCGATAATAACGTTTTCTTTTAGCCCTAAGAGAGGATCGACCCGGCCTTCGACAGCGGCGTCGGCCAATTGAGATGTGGTTTCGATAAACGAAGCGGCAGAGAGCCAGGAGCCGGTCTTGAGAGCGGAGCGGGTGATGCCCAGAATGACAACCTGGGCAGTAGAAGGTTCGCCGCCGGCGGCTAAGACGCGGGCATTTTCGGTCTCGAAAGTATAGCGGTCCACAATATCTCCCGGCAGAAGCGTAGTATCACCGGAGGTTAAGATGCGCACCCGGTCACTCATCTTGCGGACGATGGTTTCGAAATGTTTATCGTGGATAGGAATGCCCTGGGATTCATAGACGAGCTGGATTTCTTCAATCAGATATTCCTGGGCGCCGCGTAGACCCCGGACTTCCAAAACTTCCTTGATATCCAGGGAACCCGCGGCCAATTGAGTGCCGGTAGTGACCAAATCTCCGTCGGCAACTTTGAGCTCGGCGGTTAAAGGAATTAAATATTCCCGCTCTTCGATAGGTTTGACACTGGTATTTCTAATACGGATCTTGTAGCCGGAGTCCGTTTCTACCAACTCCACTTTGCCGGAAATTTCGGCCAGAGGCGAGATAGATTTAGGAGTTCTGGCTTCAAACAGCTCTTCTACCCGGGGCAATCCTTGAGTAACATCTACGCCCCCGGCAGAAATGGAGCCGCGTTTGCCGTGGAGAGTCATCTGGGTGCCCGGCTCACCGATGCTTTGGGCGGCGATAACGCCTACGGGATCGCCTACTTGGGCCATGGTCATAGAGGCCAGGTTTAGCCCGTAGCATTTAGCGCATAGTCCATAGGGGGCGTTGCAGGTGAGAGTGGAACGGATGACCACTTGATCAATATTCTTGGTTTCAATAATACTCAAATGAGATTCATCCAAAAGCGTTCCGGCGGGGATACCGGCGACCTCTTTGGCCAGGATTCGGCCAAAAAGACGATTAGCAAAGGATTTGGGCCGGCGATTATGGCGATTGATAGTTAGATAGGAAGTGGTGCCACAATCTTCCAGACGGATGATGGCATCGTGAGCGACGTCGACTAAGCGGCGAGTCAAGTAACCGGCGTCGGCGGTACGAATGGCGGTATCGGACAGACCTTTGCGCTCACCACGGGCAACAGAAATATACTCAAAAGTGGAGATTCCCTGGCGGTAGTTGCCTTTGATGGGCAGGTCGACAATGTTACCCAAAGGATCGACGACCAGTCCACGCATGGCGGATAACTGCTTGACCTGCTCGCGGGAAATACGACCCACCTGGGCGTCGACCATGAGGTGGATAGGATTAGATTCGTCGATTAGTTGCCAAGTCATATCTGCCAGTTTATCTGTGGTTTCCAGCCAAACTTCCTGGGATAGACGCTTCTTTTCTTCGATGGTAATGAGGCCGGAAGTGAAGTTGCGTTCGATTTCGGCCACTGCTTGGTTGGCCTCGGCAATGACTCGGTCGCGGTCCGGAGAAATTACACAGTCGGTAATACTGACCGACAGACCGGAAATGGTGCCGGCCCAAAAACCTAGATTTTTGATATCGTCCACCAAAGCCACTACGGTTTCAGTGGGATACAGCTTGAAGGCTTTGGCAAACAGAGAAACGACGGTGGAACGACGAACTGCTTCGTTAAGGAAGCGGAGCTGCGAAGGCAAAATGGCGTTGAAGAACAAACGGCCGGCAGTGGTTTCGATAACGGAATCCGGGGCAATCTGAACCCGGACTGGCTGGCGGAGCTTGAGATAGCCCATGTGGTAAGCTCGAATGGCCTCGTCCCAAGTCAATGGAGACGGGTATGACGAGAGGCCGGAATCGATGGAGGTGAGATAGTAATTTCCCAGAGCCATTTCTTTGGTGGAAGGGATAGAAACGGGCGTACCGTCGGCGGGTTTGCGCAGGTTTTGCTCGGGCATCATGAGGGTTTTGGCTTCTTCTATGGCGGCGGCGCCAATGGGGACGTGCACGGCCATTTGATCGCCGTCAAAATCGGCGTTGAAACCGGCGCAGACGCAGGGGTGAATACGAATGGCCGAGCCCTCGATAAGGATGGGGTAAAAAGCTTGGATGGACAGTTTGTGCAAAGTGGGAGCCCGGTTGAGAATCACAGGGTGGTTTTTGGTGATTTCTTCGAGAATGTCGAAAACTTCGGGGGGGCGGGTCTCCAAAATATTCTTGGCGCTTTTAACGTTGGGGGCTAGGCCTTGGACGATCATCTGGCGCAACACAAACGGCTTGAACATTTCCAGAGCCATATCTTTAGGTAGTCCACATTGGGACAGCTTAAGCTCGGGACCAACGACAATGACTGACCGTCCGGAATAATCTACGCGCTTACCCAAGAGATTTTGGCGGAAACGACCTTGCTTACCCCGGAGCATATCCGACAGAGAGCGGGAGCGGGCAGCAGCGGGCCTACGGGAAACAATCCGGGTGTGCTGGGCGGAATCGATGAGCGAATCAACCGCTTCCTGAAGCATCCGCTTCTCGTTTCTTAAAATAATTTCCGGAGCACCGAGGTCTATAAGATGTTTTAAGCGATGGTTCCTGTTAATGACCCGGCGGTAAAGATCGTTCAGATCGGAGGTGGCGAAACGACCGCCAGAGAGCTGAACCATGGGACGCAAATCCGGAGGGATAACCGGGAGAACTTTGAGAATCGTCCAAGCGGGATTGACTTCGGCTCGGCGCATACCGTCCACCACCCGCAAGCGTTTGGTGGCTTTGATGTGGCGCTGGCCGGTAGTGGAAGTGACC
>Ga0209518_1003279_pt1 | contig 13993 bp, 19 predicted proteins | sample RifGroB1_FD_183993 | JGI IMG/M metagenome (GOLD analysis project Ga0209518, IMG submission 183993) | Groundwater microbial communities from Rifle, Colorado, USA - Groundwater B1 (SPAdes) (version 2) | ecosystem: Environmental > Aquatic > Deep subsurface > Groundwater | place: Rifle, Colorado... | reverse complement strand
AGCGTGTCGAAACATTGTTGAAACATGTAAACATTGACCATGTAAGAGTATTCAATCAAGATAGCGGCAACAATGTGGGACTAGACAGTATTGAAGAACAAAATTTAAAAACCAAAATAAACGCATTGGTAGACAAAAGACTTGAAGAACAAAAATGGAAAGTAACGGAAAGAGGATTGTTGCAATTAACGGTTGAATTCGACAAAAAACTAAGGAGATAGTCAAATGTCAGAGGCAAAATTAAATGTTGTATTATTGCGACATACACCGAATCCGGAGGAGCTTGTGGCACAGTCAGCAAAATTATGCTACAGCGCGGCTTCTATCGATGAATTACAAAAACGGATTGAAAGCAATGACCAGGCAATCTTTATTGAAAAACTGGCCGATATGCGGCACTTTTCGCCTTTCGAGCATATTAGTTTTACGTTTGGCGTAGAAGGTATATCCCGCGCATGCTCGCATCAGCTTGTGAGACACAGGCTGGCAAGTTATTCACAAAAGTCACAGAGGTATGTGAATGAGGGTAGGTTTGCTTATATTGTTCCTCTGTCGATAAAAAATACTCCTATGGCTGTCCATTACACAGGTGAAGAGTGGCTTGCTGATAAGATGGCGGAGATTCAGAAGTGGTACAACGAGCTTGTTGCTCGTGGAGTGCCCGCCGAAGATGCCCGCTTTATGTTACCGAATGCGTGTGAGACAAAGATTGTTGTCACTATGAACGCCAGAGAATTGCTCCATTTTTTTCAGCACCGATGCTGCAACTGTGCACAGTGGGAAATAAGAGACATGGCGATAGAGATGTTGAAACTTGCAAAACAAGCAGCCCCCACCATCTTTAAGAATTCAGGACCAAGTTGTGTAAACGATAAATGCCGTGAAGGGAAGAGGTCGTGCGGGAAGATGGATGAAGTGAGGGCTAGGTTTCTATAGATGGAACTCGTCATCAATTTCTCGGGCGGCAAAGATTCGTCGGCCATGCTCTCCTATCTGTGCGAGAAATATCCATATATTACCAAGCACGTTGTTTTCGCGGATACTGGCTGGGAGCACAACGATGCCGAAGAATGGAGCCGGTCAATCGTGGCACGCTTCGGATTGTCGCTTCACGTTGTGCGAAATCCCAACAAGGATTTCTTTTCGATGGTGCGCCGGCGTGGAAAGTTCCCATCGCCCACCCAACGCCAATGTACCAGCGATTTGAAGCGTGGCCCAATTCAGACTTGGATACGGCGCAACGTGGCAGATCCGGTTGTAATCAACTGCATGGGGATACGCGCCGAAGAAAGTCCGGCGCGGGCAAGGAAGTTGAAATTATCGCGCGACAAGACCATGACTAGTAGTAGGCGCACGGTCTGGAACTGGCTACCGATTCACGGCTGGACGGAGCAACAGGTAAGGGAGTATCTGTCTGCGCGCGAAATCCCGCTACATCCAGTCTATCAATATCTCAGCCGCTTCTCATGTCAGGTCTGCATCTACATGACCAGACGCGATTTAGCGGCAGTAAAGGCCAACAACCCGGTTGCCTTCCAGCGTATAGCAGACACCGAAACAGAAATCGGCTTCACCATGCAACCGGGGCGGTCTATCAGTGAGATCGTTTCTGAAATACACGACCGATAGAGAACATGGTACACAGCTAAAGAATGGGCAAAACAAGAGAAAATTTAAAAATTTGTAAGGGAATGGGTGGTTTATGGCTTATGTTCATTGTCATTCATGTGGTTGGTCACAAGATGATTTTTATACCAGGCGATATAACCCAGCCACAAAGATATGGGACAGTATTAAGTGGCTGTGGAAACCACGAACAATCGAATTCGAAGAATGGATTATTCGAGACATGGCTAAATATACCCATGTTCTAGTGGTGCATAAGAAGGGTAAGGTGTTTACCTGGAACTGGCTTATTGTCGAGATCATCAAAGATATTAAATTGGCAGTCAAGCAACACTGGTGGTCATGGAAATCTTTCAAGAAAGATACAAATAAGGCATGTCCTTTGTGTGACTCAAAAAATTTAGACATTGATTGACGAAGAAAAATAAAACCAAAGATATTCTCGTTGGAACTAAAAACCCTAGACCAGAACAACCCAGTCTTTGGTAAAAATTTATAGAGCATAGGAGGGTAAATCTATGTCAATTAAAATCAACACGATAAACGTAGAACCTGGTGATTCTTTTATAATAAACCACGGGGGTCGCGTCGAAGCATCACTAGCAATTGCGGCTCTTAAAGATGGTATCAGGGTTTGTGGTCCCATGAATTCTACACGGAAAGAATTCTATTTTAGCGAAAACGGGGGTAGAGGAGTTGAGGACATTATGACAAAAGAAGGACTTGCGGCAAAGCTTAATGGTAACGAATACGGACATGAAATATCTAGCGAACTTGAGGCTGAGGCTAGAGAAAACAGCCTTGTGGTTGTGTTTGGTACATCAGACTACCTCGTGGAGTTTTGGTAGAATTAACCCCTTTAGGTGTGATTAAAGGGTAAATCTTGTGGTGATCAAAAAGATAATCTGAATAAGGAAAAATGTTATGGGTACGGAAAAAGAAAATACAAGCGGTAACCAAGTCGATACCAACTGCTTCTATCAGACAGGAAAGATGTTGGCAGTGTACGGGCGTTTAGTCTGCCTCAATCCAGAAGAAAACATCATGCAGATTGCTTACCATCCGGGGGTTGATGTCCCTTCGATGGGGGAGGTTGTTGTCTGCCGCCGAGACTACTTTGAGGCGTTACATAAAAAAGCGAAGGCCGTTATTGAATAATATTTTACAGAAAGGACCAGAACAAAATGCAATTAAACAAAGTATTTTTGGCAGGTTTTCTTACCAGAGACGTAGATCTCAGGTATACATCTACCGGGCTTGCGATCGCAAGTTTTGGGTTAGCAGTTAACAGAAAATGGAAGGATAAGGACGGCGAGCAAAAAGAAGATGTCTGCTTTGTGGATATAAACGCATTTGGTCGCACAGGGGAGGTTATGGGCGAGTATTTAAAGAAGGGCAGCCCTGTTTTTATCGAAGGCCGATTACAATTTAGTCAATGGGAAAAGGATGGACAGAAGCGAAGCGCCCTGCGCGTTGTTGCCGATAGCTTTCAGTTTCTTTCATCGGGTGGTAAAGGGGCACATAAGGCGACACCTGGCGAGGCAGTTAGTGTTACAGCGGATGGCGTGGTAGATGATGTTAACAACGAGGAAATACCATTTTAAAAGAGAAAACAGTGGTACAAGATTATTACGATCATTACGTCAATTCCTGTCACTGGAATAAACAGGAAAACGATAACCATAAGGGGAATGGTATGAAACAAAACGAGGATCTTTTAATTAGAGATTACCTGGAATGCGCAAATAGCGGCCCGGCAAGGGAGGTGTTTGACAGTATATCGCAGATGATGTCCAATATTGGATACAACAATATGATGTTTACATCATTCTGCGAAGAACATACTAAGGAAAAAAGGGGTTGTACAAAATGTATTTCTGAAAATGCGTGCGGCAAAACAATATTACTCCTTCATTTACACACACTGAAATGCTTACTAAACAAAACGCTTTCCGAAAATCACGATGTCTTTAAGGTGCTTAATTCTATGCGAAGTATATTAATGGCACCGTTATCCCAAATGGCGACCCAGCCAGATGCGAAGAAACCATAAGGATAAGTTATGTCAAGAATATATTTTCACTCCGTTGGAGGCAATGCAGAAGTTTGCGGTTCGGAACGAGCGCACTTTGGCGTTTAACGAAAAGCATATCTTTATATCATGGTGCATTGTCCTATATGCTCAATGATCACAGGAAACCATGAGAAGGAAATAATGGACCGTGAAGAACTGGGAGATTTTCAATGTGAAGTTGCTCTGGCCCTACACAGATATTCACTAAAGAATATGGCTTCAAAGATAGTGAGCAGAGATACCGGGGAAGAGATTACCGAACGACTAGGAGATTGGTTCGTTGGAGTGGTCGGAATAGCGTTTCAGGAAGTCATAAAGATGTCCCCGTAAAACTCACGTTACTAAAAAAAAGACAGGCTCGATGCCTGCCTTTTTTTTAGTTATCATATCCGATGCAGTCTCAATCTTTTTCAGTTCGCCAAATAACTCAAAATTACGAACATTGCTACGAATACCCAGAAATCTCTATCGCGAGAAAATGGTTCCGCACAATTTTAACTCAACCCAAATTCTTTACTGGCATTTACAGGAACTTCTGAATGTGCGCTGGCTAGTTTCTTCTTTAGAACTTTACCGGCATCCGGCGCTTCCGCCGCGAATTCTTTTATCGCACCCCCTGATTTAACCAGAAGCTTTTTTCTGTTACCAGCCTTCTTAAACATGGACAAGGCAAATGCGAGCAGTCCTGTGCCGCCGGTAGCCGCCCCCGCCGCCTCAGCTATCCTGCCCGACGTCCACTTCCAGCCCAGCTTTATCCCCTCGTAAGCTGCCTCTTGGTTTCTGGATGCGACCACACCCTGAGCTGCGGCGTAAAGTGCATATTCCCCCATAGGCATCCGGCTGATGTCGTCTACGCTCTTGCTCATTATTTTCCCTATTATACCAGCCGTTCCATCGGCATTCTGTATCGCACTAAATGCGTTCGCGCTGATACTGGAAATTGCCGCGGCTTGCTCATCCGTTGTTGAACTACCAATCCCCATGACCGCCATTGCAGCAAGCGCACGTATGTTATCCTGCTTATTCGTCTGCGCACCCACTACCACGCCAACGCTATCACCCACCATGCTGCTGGTCGCCGACACCTGGTACTCTTTTGGCCTGGGCGATTCAGGTCCGCCCAGCATAGACATTAACGAACTACACCCATTACCGGTAAACCCGACAAAACACGATACTGCGATCAACACAATCAACTTTTTCATATTTTTCATATTTAACCCCCCCCTCTTTTTTTCTATTTTGTCCATTTATCAAATGTTTCACTAAGTTTATTAAATACGTCTTTTTGTCTCTTAAACCCGGTTTCAGCCATCACACAAAATGCGCCATGCGTGATCATCACATGTCTCTTTCTCAACCATTTATCATCGACTTGCGTAAGTATGCAGCGAGGCGTGTTATTTCCGAAAAACTCAACAATATATACGATATGTTCTTTAGATTCCAATTCAACCCACGCATGAGCAAACACCTGCGCCCCATCCAGGCATTCACCCCAACAATACGTCGCCGGAACATGCGAATGCTTTGCTAAATACGCGAAAAGCAACACAACGTCTTCGCAGTCGCCCGAACCGAGATCGAGAGTTTCTTTAGGCTGCTGCCAGTAGTCTTCAAATCCACCTTCCGGCACAAAAGAAATCTTTTTATTGATATACTCGCAGATTGCCGCCACTTTTAGACCTTCAGTAAAATGCGCGTCGCAAAACTTATAAAATTCAGGCACGTTGTCTGTCTGCGTACTGCTTGGCTCAGATGCGAATAACTGATAATTAACCGTCAAGACAATCAGTGTAATTATCAACAAATTCTCCATTCTTCCGATCATGCCGACTCCTGTTTTTCGTGCAATGCTTTCAGTGTTTCTTCTAAAATACAGAGTAGAATTTTGCTTTCTTCGTTATCGAATTGTACACAGTCATCACATCCACATTTGTTTATGGCATCAACCATCCCCTCTATTTTGGCGATAGTCCTATCTATTCGCGTGCCCACGGTCTCTCTAATCCCATGCAAATACGCGCTACGGTATCTATGCCGGATATGTCTGCCGCATATTTTTCGCGCAATCTTTTATACGTCGCATGGTCGGCATACAACTCTACCTCTTCCGGAAATCGCTCGTACCAATACAAGAAGTTGAGCCGTTCAAGATATTCACGGAACTGGCTGGTATCCATTGTCTGACAAATACTGTCCGATCCTTGCATTTATATAACCCCCTAATGGCATATACGACCCCTCGTAAAGTATCTGCATACTATTCAACCAGTCGATATCGTTGCCGCCGTTATGCTGAATCATGATCCCTTCCAGGTATAATGTATTAGCCGCCGTCACATAAACATTGCCGTCTGAATCCATCCCAAATTTAGAGCCGCCAAGATTCATACTGGAGTTACGTAAGGCTGTAATAGAGAGGTCCCTATTGGCCAAAACAGTCATATCGTTTGCGGCGGTTATGTTCAAATCCTTCTCCGACGTGATATTTATATCGCCGGAGTTGTTCATATCTACGATAGACCCCTTCCTTTTCAGGTAAATACTGTGTTGGGACTCAACCTCGACCCGCCCAGTCGAAAAAAACTGCATCCTGGACTGTTCCGTTCCGTCTGTATCGGTGATTCTGAGGTGGACAAGGTTTCCATCAGACCCAACATCAAAGTGTATGGTGAATTTTTCCTGCTTATTGTTTGAATAATTTTCGCCTACATTAAGAGATAAGTTAGTGTTGCCTTTGTCGTTCAGTACGTCCAGTCTGCCCCAATCGAAAAACGCCTGGAAATTCCTTACCACCAGCCGCCCAAGGCCGTCTATCTTGTTAAGCATAAATTGGCAAAACTCGTGTACTTTCGCAACAACTACCCCGCCACGCAACAACCCAAAGAAAGAGCCCTCGCGCGTTCTCCAAAATTTATCACCCGGGAGGGTGTCGTGCGGACGACGCCCTCGCGCTCCAATCAAGAACTTGCGATTCTTCACATTCATCGATTTCGCGTAATCTGGTGTGTAGCTTTTGATAGTCTGCGTTAACGATATGTTCTCGTCTGCCTCAAATTTATCGCCTATGAGCGCATGCTTTGGAGGAATGACGTCAAGAATATAGTATTGTCCATTACAGTCTATAACCAGACACGGAGAGAGTCTTTCTGGTATCTCGGTGGAGCCAGCCCATGAATCTGAGCTTTGAGACCTCGACAGAAATGGAACATTTTCCAGGGTATGCCCGCGATTTGTTTCGGGGTCGAACGCATTGATATGGCAGGTGTATTCTTTCGAGTTAACGTCTATAATCGTTCCGAGTAATATCCTATACATGGAAATCGTTACTCGCTGTTTGGATATGCATTGTCAGTGCTTGCCGATCCTTGCGCCTGGGAGCCATCATCCTTTATGGTACTTGCAACACTACCACCGGTTACTTTTATCTTAACCGTTCTAATGCGTTCACAAACCCACTGTATATCCTCAAACATAACTGCCTGCCCCCTTGTTATCGACTTTTCATAGTTTTCTATATACACCTGTTCCAGGTACATACTTGCGATATAGTCGTTCCCGATGGTTCTCATGCATAAAGCAAGACCAAACGGAATCTTAAACAGGTCAGACCAGAGACCAAACTTATAATGCTTTTCATTATCTCCACTTCCTCCAGAAACAAGAACAGGGTCGTATAGCGCATCCCATTTATTAGCGCTCGTGCTCTTCAGGCTGTTTTGATATAGGGCATATGCCAAGGTATTTCCGTTGAAAAAACCTCGTCTTATGTTGCCGCGGATGTCGTTATCTCCAATCGCAAGCCTCGGCCTTCCAGACCCTATTTCGTTAAGCCTTGAAATAACTTGCTGGTCACCTATTGTAATGTCGGTTACAAATCCAATAGGTGTTAATTTATCAGACTCTTCGATATCTTTATCCACCTCCCCGATCTCTTCGTACAGCGCGGGGCCCGCAAGCACTAAAGTTGCATCCGGATGGGAAACGTTATCAGAGAACGACGCCCTCTCGACGAACTTCTTATAAAAGTCCCAGGTGCTTTCGTCGGCTGTGCTCTGTATATTCCCAGAGCCAGCCACTTTGAGTTTTTCTTTTGAGTAATCAATTAACGACATTTCTAACTCCTTTAAAAAGGAATAGCTTAAGCAGCTTAAATCGTTTTACGCATTACCGTCTATTATACCGCTGGGCCCACCGAGCCTTATATTAACCGTTCTTGCCCTATCATACTGAAATACCACATTCTCCATGATCATAGGCGCAGACGCCGATATCTGCATCTGGTGGGAAGAGATCAAGCACATTTCGAGATACTCGCTTGCCACGAAGTCGTTACCAATTGTTTTATAGGCAAATGCCATCCCGAATGGTATTTTGAATGCGTCAGACCAGAGGCCGAATGCATACTGGTTGTTTGACGTATTTTTTGCAAACGTTGGAACGTGCGGCTGGTCAGATGCCTTGGAGGAATTTCTTCCAAGTACCACCAAGAGGCTGTCTGCATCAAACAATACTCTTGCTATAGTACCTTGCCCTCCTGATTTACCAACAGTAAACCTCGACCTCCCCGAGCCGATTTCATGATGTCTCGTGACAACCTGGCTCTCTCCGTGCCTTACATCCGGCACAAAACCAATCGGAGTCAACAGCGTGCTCGATGTGAGTTTGCTCTCCGGGTCCGACGCAAGTTCTGCATATAACGCAGGCCCGGCAAGTATGATAGTGCTTGACGGGGAAACTATATCGTCAGGACTTGTCCGTCTCTCAACATGCTTCTTAAACCAGTCCCACTGATCGCCGCTTATCGCAGTTGTCGATTTAGAGGTTGGGTCAAGTACATCCTCTTTTTTTTCAAGTGCCATTTTTAATACCCTCTATTAAATAAAAAAAGCCCGAATTAACTCAGCAGTCGCTGAATCAATTCGGGCTTTATAGTTCCTGAAAAAGGTTATAAACTAACCGAACCAAACTATATCATCAAGTCAACCCTAATGTTGTTGACCGGATACGGATATTTCATGTCTAACTCAACACGGACTTTATCCTTGAACGTTTCGTCTTGTGCAACCTTTACTATTTCACCACTAAGAAGCGGTGCGCCTATTCGCGGATAAGTCTGCTCGGTAAGATACACAATCATCGCGTCTACCTGGGTCGTTATTGCCGCAAGTGTTGCAGGAGTAATATTGTATATACCAAGGAACCTCCGTAGCCCCCTCTTGAAGAAGTATGAAGAAAAATCGATATTCTTCACCAGGGACATTTCCCGCGTCTCCAGTGCTATCACATCAGTGGAGATCTGGTGCCTCGTATAAGGCAATGCGCCAACAACATCCTGTACTACGATATATACACCATACTCAGCCATTTTGTCGAGCTGGCTTTGTTTGAAGTATTTATTGCTGTGGTATAACTGTCTAACTCCCGTTATGCCCAGATTTGTGAAACCTTGGTGCGGAGGCGCGCCAGCGACCATCCCGCCAAGAGCACAACACAAATAATACCCAGGCACTATATGTTCGCCGTCGCTTAATGTAATCTCTATCTGATCCGGCAACACCTGATATACCCTCTTGTCTTTATAAGAGTCGGCGAGTAACGCCATAGAGTCGGCTATGCCAGTCAGGTCGAGTACCCTGAATGTCTCGTAATCAACAGAAATATCAGCAAAAGCAGTGGTAAACGCAGAACCCGCGATATACTCCGCACCGCCTGTCTCACCCGTGTATTTCATGTTTTGAAGTTTGACTTTTTGTTCAGAAATAACTTCCAGTACTTTATAAACGCCAGGATGTACTTGGGGATTCCCCTGGATATCCTCATCAAGTATCCGGATATAATCTGTAGGCACAATATTTCTTGATACAAAGGATCCATTCGTGGTGTCTTCCATGGTTAAGATTCCGGTAGTGTTATCGTATTGGAATGTTCCTGCGCTACTTAATTCCTGGACAATCTTTTCCTTGATGAGCTCAGGGCTCCAGACCATAATCCTCCACTTGCCCTCCTCCGCAACTGACAGGTTATCAACGTGAGATCTAATTGCGGCGGCCACCGTAGTATCCTGCGTAAGAGGCACGATACAGTACACCTCGTCCGTCTCTTCGATTCTGTCGAGCACCTCAAGGTATCCCTGTGAATTATCCTCGTCTATCGCAAACGTTCTGATCCTTGCAATTGTATTTTGTACGGCTATCGAAGCACCCACCGCCAGAGGATTACGCACGTCAATCTTCCCGAGCTTTCCCTGAATATCGTCCAGGGATTCAATATCAACCATTTCGCCTGACTTCGCAGTCCTTAATGCCCGATAGGTTATATATATCTTTTCTACGGTTTCTATTGGAAACACTCCTCCATCGGTTGTATATGCCTTAATGCCAGGATCTAAGGTAATGTCGACTGTGCTGGCTGCAAAATCGGTGTTTGGATCAACATTATCTATCGGATTGCGGATCTTTACCTCAGTAAAGTCCTTTACATCGTTTACTATCCTGTATTTTGCGGTCGATTTACCGACCGTGAAACCGAGAATGGTGTATGCGTTATTGGTAATCGTGGCGATCTCGATAGAACCACGAGCCGTATTCGATACAATTTTCACCTTATTGTCAGTGGTTGCGCTTGCAACTGCGCCAGTCAGAGTTGCATTAATCTTTGTAACTACTAATGCCGCGGTTGTGTCGGTCGCCGCCAGTGTTATTTCTTGCGCCGCACCCCCGTCTACCTTAATGGACAGCTTATCGCTGGTATCCAATACCGGGGCGAATGGCTGCGCCTGTGTCCCTGTAGTCTCATTTGTGGAATACTCCGATTTGCCGAAGAATTGAATTTCTGTCTCGCTCAGAACTGCATCGACAATATACAGCTCTGTTAGCGTTGTCGTAGGGCTGGTCAGCCTTACGCGATCCTCTGTTTGCACGCCATCCGTGATAAACGTAGCAGTCGCATCCTTCAGGATATTGCTATCTTTTACGAGCGTGCCGCCAGTCTTTTCTACAGACTTCGTAACAACGCAGTTCTTAAAATAGATATCCATATGATCCAGCAGATCCACCTTTGCACCAATCTCAAGATTCGGATAGCTGAAGGTGTTTCCGAGTACCGGATTATAGGTAACGCCGACTACCTGTTCCTTGTCCAACACCTGATAATTTGGTCCAATGATAAGTGTTTCCAGGTCTGGAGGCGATACAACCGCCGACGGATTTACCAGATTCTGGAAGACATGGACCGCTGGTCTGATGTAACCCATTATTTTGATCTCCTACGAAAATAAAGAAAGCCCAAAATAGCGCAAAACTCTGCATTAATCGGGCTCTGTAGGTCCTGTGAATGGGTTACAAACTAACCGCTATGTTATTTTATAACGTTAAATGTATTCGTTTTTACTATTTCGTCAACTAGGCGGAAGCGAACCGCCAAACCGTTCACACGGGCTTGATTGTTGCTATACTGCCACGTATGATTGTGTCCAAATCAGTAATTTTCCACATTACGCCATACGTATAGTTAAAACTCACCGGAACATCAACGAGACCAGGAGGCCAATCCTTCAAAAGAGATTCACCGCCTACGGCGACATCCTGAATCTTGATTTTAAGGTATTTGCCAATGTCCTGCTTGGTCATTTCCAAAAACTGTGCAACCTTAGTGGCAATTCGCTCCGCCTCGATTCCTTCGTATGATACACAATGGCAGATGATATTGCCGTTAACCAGGCTGCCGTAGGTATCCGAGGGCTGCGGCGCATTTTTGGTAGACCATGTGGAAGACGCCCTGTCTCCGATACCAACCTGGCCATATCGCATTGTTCCACGTGCAACAAGCACGGCCGGATACTGTTCCACGTTTTTCTTATCCACTCCGTGTATATCAGCAACAAGTATCTTCGTTTTGTCCTGGTTATCTTCGTATGGAAAATCAGGGTCTTGTTTGAAGAATCTTTGCAGGATATCAATTATGTCTTTTTTTATTGGAATCGGATCCATGATTTTCTGTGTTCACATTGTGTGAAAGGCCATAGCGTGTGGGTAATGCCGATGGTAGAAAGGAGAAAACCACCGACATTATCCCACACGCTTTTAGGCCGGATATTTCCACACCAGCAATGTTTCGTCCCAAACAAATGTGTGCGTGGCATTCCCTGTTGATTTCGAATTCTGTGTGAACCAGAACCGCCCATCATAGCCCACCGATAGCGAAAACTCCACGCGACCCTTGTCTAACTCTTCGATTTGGAATATTTGCTTCAGTGGCACCCTTCTCTTTTCTGTGTTCACAACGTTTTTAACTACCCATCGTTTATTACTTAATAACTCAGTTATAACATCCTGTGGTTCTACCAACGGCCAATTACTCATCCACGCCGTATTGCTCGATGGCTCCATCTTTCCCCATGGTGTCTGTTGCACTATAGATGGAGATGGGTTGAGATTTATCATCGCAGGTATTGGACTCCAATATCCATCCTTATAACCAGTGTCATAACACACACTGCACTTTGCCTTGGTGCTGCGTTTTAGTTTGTCGTCCCAGCAGTTATCGCACCGCTCGCCCCAGTGTTTCCGTTTATGAACAACACAGGGAACGCCGACTACTTTATGCAGCAACAACCGGTTACGTCTCGCTATTTCCAGCCCAACCAGGTCGGGCTCATCATAAAAACCTTTTGCCTTTGTGTAATAAATTTCATGTGTGCTATTTTTCTGTGTGCCAATGCGGTAATAAACCCTTCTAAACTTGCCGAAGGTTGGGGACTCGGTATCTACATAGGTATATTCATTGGTCAGGCCGATTTTATTTAGTCTGGTATACGCTCCTTCCGGCGAGCCAGATTGTTCTACGAAGAAACTAAATAGCGATGGGTCGATGGCCGTGTCTTTTATGCTCCAGCTTACAACCGTCTTACCAATGTCAAACACGTCAAACATTATCTTGTCGATGATAATGTGCTTTAATGCGTCAGGGGACTTGATTGTGTGTAAGTCATCGTAGAGTTCGCGGCAATCAATCCTGGATTGGCATCTTGTTTCTGCGTAGTTCATCTTCAGATAAACCAATAAAAGACTATTGGAATAGAGATAAATAAGCTTATTATTCCGAACAAAGTCACCCGCCGCCTTCTTTTCATCCAACTACAAAAAGCAGGGTCGATTTCGTTCAGGATGTAACACCCTGAATCTATTCGTTTTTGAAACTCATTCCTGCTAAGCGGGCTGGGTGGCGGCTCGAATCCCATATAAAACTCCTGTATTATGCCTACTGAACCACAACTACTTCGACTCCAGGATTTTCCTTATCTACAATTACATCATCGTCGTGCAGCATAAACCATTTATCATTGACCTGTAGCGGAACTTGTAGGGCATCAGCTAAGTCCTGATGGTAATTGATTATATCGGACCTTAAGTTCGGGACCCTCCAGGCGAAACAGAGACGTAGCCACGAATCTGTAAAGCTGCATGGGGTCTTTCTCAGTTGTTCCACGACTAGCCTATTTACTTCCGCCTTGTATAGCGTCACGCTGTCGGAAAGCACCTGCCGGCTGACGTACTTACCAACCCGCTTATCGTGATATCCCTTTGTTTTCCATCTGGCGTTTTTTGATGGGGGTAATGGTAAAAATACTTTTAGAGTAGTCTGTTCTGTGTTGCCTATGTCCGCCTCTTTCACCTTGGGCCAGGTTCTCCTTCCACTAAGAACGCATTGTTCGTATCGGCGTGTTTTTCTGATTTCAGCACAATCCACCTGTGCTTACACTGCCAACATCTAACATTCACCGAATTGTCGGTTGTAATATCTCCCAGATATACATAGTTAAGCACCTTGCAGTCCGGTCAGAACTCTGCTATTACTGTCCTTGCGATCATTATCTGAACTTAATCATCCCTGAAAAATCCAATGTATCGCCATCAACCAAAGTCCTGGTCGTTGTAAGCGGGAAGTACGCCAGCAGCTTTCCGGTGATTCCTGTGGCCTCATCAGATAAAACCGCATACGTCACAGGCCCCCAACCACCCACCGCGGCACCAAAAACAACGACTTTCGACAATATATAATAATCGGCATACACCACATACACCGAAGTGTTGTCCGGTATTACCGCCCAGTCCTTATCTAAGGTAGCCTGCTTTGTAGTCCCGTCATAGTCCGTGATTTCCAGCAGTTGCCCCACACCGGTTCCTCCGATTATTTCTATAGTTGAATATGTGTAAAAATCATTTACCGAACTTGCTAAGTCCGCAAGTTTTATCGTATTGATGCCGCCTTCTTGTGCAGTGCCTGTTT
>Ga0209518_1003277_pt1 | contig 14004 bp, 10 predicted proteins | sample RifGroB1_FD_183993 | JGI IMG/M metagenome (GOLD analysis project Ga0209518, IMG submission 183993) | Groundwater microbial communities from Rifle, Colorado, USA - Groundwater B1 (SPAdes) (version 2) | ecosystem: Environmental > Aquatic > Deep subsurface > Groundwater | place: Rifle, Colorado... | reverse complement strand
TTCCGTATATTTCCCGTTCTTGCCGGCCTGACGATTATCTTCCTGCTGGACAAGCTACTCAAGTCATGGCACTACTCCCGTCCCGAAAGAGTGTTGTCTTTTCTTCTGGTATTTCTTGCCGGCTCGTTTGGCTTCATTCCCAAGCTCCTCACGGGACAAGATTATTTTGCGGGGGAGTCTGCCTTCTGGTCCAATCAGTCTGTCTCCATCTTTCTCAATCCTCCCTTCGCCCTCTCCATCATCGTCCTCCTCCTCTTCCTGGTCGTCATTGCGAGGAGCGGTGGCGACGTGGCAATCCAGTCCAAATCGTCATTGCGAGGAGCGGGCGACCTGCCTGCCGGCAGGCAGGCGTGGCAATCTCACTCCATCGTTGCAATAATCCTCGGCGCTCTTCTCTCCCAGACCAAAATCTATGCCTTCATTTTGCTTCTAGGTGCTCTTTTGCTATCCAGAAAATACAAATTATTCATAGGTGTTCTCGTTCTTGGGACTCTCATTTCCCTTCCCTTCACTACTATTGGGGGCCCGTCTCCTTTTATCTTTTCACCCCTCTGGTTCCCCAGAAGTCTCTTTGCCTCTTTTGACCGATTCTACTGGCCACAGCTGGTCTCCGCTTGGCAAGCCTACGAAGCCTCAGGGAATTTTATTAAGCTAAGTCTGGTCAATCTTTTTGCCCTCATCATCTTTTTACTTGGCAATCTGGGAATAAGAATCTTGGGTCTCATCAATGTAGTAAATACTAAGTCCGAAAACTCTTCGGAAACCCTAGTCCGCTGGATAATACTTTTTGGACTACTACTACCTCTTCTCTTTATCCAGAATATCAATCCCTGGAATACCATCCAGTTCATGTACTACGCTCTTTTCTTCCTCGGCCTTTTCACCGCCAAAGGAATCCTGTCATTGCGAACCCGCCATGGTGGGTGTGGCAATCTATGTAAATCAGTTCCAATCTTCTTCCTCATCCTCCTCGCCATCCTCACCAGTGTCGGCACTCTAAAAGACTACTTTACCTACTTCTCAGCCTCCAGACTGAGCTACACCGAGCTTCTGGCTCTGGATAAGCTCAGGGATCAGCCCAAAGGGATAGTTCTTTCTCCTCTCTTCAATCCAGAGACTTCCAGGACTATCTACGCCCCCAAGCCACTTTACTCTTATGTCTCCACTGCCTATATTTCAGCTCTTTCGGGTCAGCCCGAATTCCTTTCGGACACAATCAACCTTGACATTACCGGTTTTGACTACACCGGCCGCGCCAGGGATATTCAGCGCTTCTACAATACTTCGGATAGTGAGTGGGGGATAAGCTTCCTGGAGAAGAATGATATCCAATATGTCTACGAGACTCCGTTACAAAAGTTACACCTTCATCCAAATGACCTCCGACTTCAAAAAATCTTTGACTCCGGTGAAATAAACATCTACAAAACGTCTTATTAACCTGCCTTCTGTTCCGTCATTGCGAACCGTGTACTCACGGTGTGGCAATCTATAAAAATTAAATCAAACTTCCAAATAAATCACTCCACTCGGGATTCAACTTGTCTATCAAATTCAATTTTTTTCTTCTAGAGCCAGCCTTTATTTGCTTTTCTCTTGTAATCGCATCTCTAATATCCTCATGAAACTCATAATAGACCAATAAATGTAATCCATATATTTCTGTAAATCCTTCAACTAAATTATTTTTATGCTCCCATACCCGCCTAAGTAAATTGTTTGTCACTCCCACATACAAAGTTCCATTCTTTAGGTTTGTCATTATGTATACACACGGGTATATTGTGTTCATTTGTATAGATTGCCACACCCGCCAAGGCGGGTTCGCAATGACAGCAATAAAACTAGGTAACAATCCAATTCTACATATATAATTAACACAAAGATGTCCAAGATAAAAATCTCAGCAGTAGTAAATACCAGGAACGAAGAGGCCAATATCTTTGACTGCCTCAAGACTCTCAAGTTTTGTGATGAGATTGTGGTCGTGGATATGCAGTCGAAAGACAATACCAAGGAAATTGCCAAAGAGTTTACCGATCGTATCTACGACCACGAGGCAGTAGGCTACGTCGAACCGGCCAGAAATTTTGCCATCAAAAAAGCTCTCGGAGACTGGATCTTTATTATCGATGCCGACGAACGCATCCCCAAAACCTTGGCGGCCAAGCTCATCGAAATTGCCGACGCAGACAAAGCTGACTTTGTCCGTATCCCCAGAAAGAACTTTGTTTTTGGCCAGTGGCTCCAGCACTCCCGCTGGTGGCCCGATCACAATATTCGATTTTTCAAAAAAGGGGCGGTTGAGTGGCAGGATGAAATTCACTCTGTTCCGGTAACTTTTGGCACCGGTCTTACTCTGGAGGCCGAGTCCTCTCTCGCCTTAGAGCATCTCCATTACCAAACCATTGACGAGTACTTTCTGCGATCCCTTCGTTACTCCACCCAGCAGGCCAAAGAGCTCATCGACTCCGGCTACAAGTTTGATCCGGCTGACCTAATCAAGAAACCTATTGGCGAATTCCTCTCGCGTTTCTTTGCCGGAGAGGGTTACAAAGATGGTCTTCATGGTTTAGCTATCGCTTTTCTTCAGTTTTTCTCCATCCTCCTTATCTATCTCAAGGTCTGGCAGTCGGAGGGCTTCAAGCCGGTTAGAGAAGGGGAGTTCACCCCACTCTGGCAAAAAATCTTTAAGGAAAAATTCAAAGAAATCCGTTACTGGTTTCTGACAGCCAAGCTCCAGGGTTCACACTCCAAGACCGAAGTCTTCTTCCTAAAGCTCCAGCGACGCTTTTTAAAATAAAATCAAATGTCTCAAATAGAGAAGAATTCACTTTGTGAATCTTCATTTATAGCTAATTCTGAGGAATTTCCCAATGGGGTGGAGCTCCTTGTCTTTGAGCGGGATGGCAGATTTAGAGAAGGTAACACTAGTATCATTTTGGATAAATATATTTCTAAAATCCCTTCTACTTGGATCAGCTATCCGGAGACCGTAAAGAGGATTCTCTATTCACTGGACAGACTAGGTTTTCGACTTGAGACATTTGCCGGTTCGGAAAATTACTATGATATTTTTTGGATCAAGATAGACCTAAGTGAATCGCATCTCACCCTTCTATTTTCCGAGAATGGATCCCCGTCAGGATGGTTTTTGTCCTAGAGTAGCTTATTTACACGCATTCGCCCTATCCGGCAGTACCGGGACGCCATTTTTACTATCTCTAGTAATGAGGTAGTAGGCCACCTCGTTGTCAGGATACTTGATGACGTCAAGCAGTTTGATTCCGGTCGGTACACCATCTCTGTCGGCACTTCGGAAGTCGAGTGGAAGATCCACAAAACCCAGCATATAAATAGTCTCAGGATTTAAATTTTTGATCTGATCAAAGGTGCATGGTAGACCCACTCTATCAAATGGCTTTACTGCGTCAAGGGGCATATTTTTCTGGATATTTGCATCAAATTCTGAGCCGTAGGACTGAACATCTTTAGGGGGAGTATTTGACCAGAAAAAGTAATACAGCATGGGCACATCATTTAGTCGGGTGAGCCTCACCAGTTTATACTGATTCTTAAGGATCGAAATTTTCTGAATCGCCTGTTTGTAGCCATATCCAAACTGTTTGGCACTTTCAATGGGGTAGTGCACAAAATAATTTTGTAAATAGAAAACCACCGCTGTCAGCCAAACCAGGAAAAGAATGGGTATCCCCAAACGAAATTTTTTGTTTTTCTCAAGCCAAGTAAATATCTCGGTATAGCCCAAACCAACTATTAGTAGTAGCGGGCCGGCCAGAGTCATCAGTCGAGAGGCGTGATTTGCTCCGTCTATGGTCAGGTCGGAGGGAACGGGAGCCAAGACCAAGAGTGCCACGAGCAGTCGGTATTTCTTGTGCTTTGTACGAGTAAAGACTACTCCCAAGCCGATCAGGAGGCCAATCGCATCCACAAAAAGTAGCTCTCCGGAGTTACTAGGTGAATGACGTCCATTTGGGTCCCCAGTCAAAAAAAGAAAATCAGACGAAAAATTCTGATAATAATTACTACCAAAAGCAGTCAGGTAGCTAACTGCTTTGTTGTGAAAGAATCTTGCCCACCAGACTGATTTTTTACCAATTTCTGGATTTCCAAAGTCGTTCGAATCTACCTCACGACCTCTAATTATTTTAATGGGAGTCGTAGGGTCGGAAAAAACCGAGATTTGGCCAATTCTGGTTTGGTCTGGTGAAGCAATGGTGGTGGAATATATGAATGGCAATGTCATGGCAGAAAAAATGATTAGCCAGGTCGCAATTCGGACAATGCCTTCTTTCCAAAACTCTCTAAAATAAATAATCAGGAGAACTATCACTATTAACGGAGAAAATAAGCTCATTGTTCTGTACGTGTAAATATTTAGCCCCAGCAGAACAGCGGATAAGAAAAAAGCCCAACGCTTCTTGGAACTTTGCCAATAGAGAAAAACAGAAATCGACGCCAAGAAAATCATCAGCATAAAAATAGCTTCAAAGGCCATACGACTAAATTGAATTTGCCAAGGTGAGAAGGCAAAGACCAGTCCGGTGATGACACTGGCCATTTTCTTCCCAGTCAGCTGGTAAGCGAGCAGCATCGCCAGAATTACCACCATTACTCCCGCGAAGGCCGCACCGGCTCTTACCTGATATTCCGGTGACTGAAAAAGTAGCGATGGTAAGACCGAAAAGTAGATAGGTAAAGGTGTTTTATCGGTATTAAAAGATCTTAGGAAAAAAGGGCTCACCCCACCCCGGTAATCTTTACCGGTGGTCAGCAAGCTTCTCACTTGATAACCCAGATCAATTTCATCGTAGTAGAGTCCGGCCGGCACTTTGTCCAGCCTTACAAACCTCACAACCAGAGCTAAGAGTATTACCACCCCAATCCAAACCCAGCTACTTCTGTTCTTTTTTATTCCCATCAGTTTTTATTTTACTCCCCTCCCATAACAATCAGCTCATAACTTGAGTTCTTGAGTTCTAGAGTTTTATATTCCACGAATACATATATAATATACGTACATGAAAATTGCCTTTGTAACGGTTAACTTTCACAGTGATGAGGACACATCTGAAGTTGTTACCCAGCTAGAGAAAAACATCTTACCTTCCGGGGTCGAATTAGTTATTTATTGTGTAGACAACTCTATTTCCGAATCCCTCAAAAATAGTTTAGAAGATTACGAGCATACCGTCTATGTACACTCTCCCGGGAACATCGGTTTCGCGGCCGGAAACAATCTTGGCATGCGGCGAGCCCTATCAGACAGGTGTGACCTGGTAGTCCTTATAAATAATGACACCATAGTTCCGACAGACTTAGTCCAAAATATTCTAAACTCACCCGTGAGTGATGAAGAGGTTGGAGTGGTCGGAGGCCTTATTTATTTTGCCAAAGGCTTCGAATTTAAAGCAAATTATCATGAGTCCGATCTGGGCAAAGTCCTCTGGTACGCCGGTGGTAAGCACGATTGGAAGAATGTTTATGGGAGTCATCTGGGTGTCGATGAAGTGGATAAGGGCCAGTACGACAAAATTAGAAACACCGATTTTGTCACAGGTTGTCTCTTTATTGTCCGAGCCGAGGTCTTGGAAGAGGTTGGCCTTTTTGACGAGCGCTACTGTCTTTACTTTGAAGACTCCGATCTTTGTATGCGGATCAAAAGAGCCGGATACAAAATTGTAGTTGATCCTCAGATCAAGATCTGGCACAAAGTAGCCCAAAGCTCAGGTATCGGCTCACCACTCAATGATTACTTTATTACCAGGAATCGTCTACTCTTCGGATTTTCCTACGCTAGTCTCCGGACGAGGTTCGCTCTTCTAAGAGAAGCTGTCAAAAAGTTACTCATCGGTACTCCGGCTCAGAAAATAGCCGTCAGGGACTTCTTTATTAGAAAATTTGGCTGGGGAAGCTGGAACAAAAATGTTCAAGTCCCCGGCAAACAATAAGATGAAACTATCAATCATTATTCTAGCGAGGAATGTAGCCGAAGAAATCGTCGCGGCTATCAAATCCTCACAGTTTGCCGATGAAATAGTTGTCGTGGATACCGGCTCTACGGACGGCACCCTTGAGGTGTGTCGCAAGTTCGGTACCAAAATTGTCCATGCCACCGGGAATAGCTTTGCTAAATGGCGGAACGACGGAGCTAAGTCAGCCAAAGGAGACTGGCTTTTGTACCTGGACTCCGACGAAAGAATTCCGGTGAGGCTCGCTCGCGAAATTCTGAGCACTATCGAAAACCCAGTCCACCAGGCTTACACTATTAGCCGCTACGAAGTTTTTTTGGGCAGTCATCTCAACCATTGGGGAGACCCCCGTGTCTTACGTTTCATCCAGAAGTCAGCTCTCAAGCGCTGGGAAGGCAAGCTTCATGAGCAGCCAAAGATCGAAGGCACTATTGGAGACCTGAGACAGCAGATGGTTCATCTTTCTCACAAAAACATCGACGAAAAATTGCCGAACACTCTCCAGTGGTCCAAAATAGAAGCCAAGATGCTTCTGGACTCCGGCCATCCTCCTATGGCTGGGTGGAGATTTATCCGGATCATGCTCACTGAGTTTTGGGATCGATGTATCCGCCAAGGTTTATGGAGAGATGGCACAGAAGGTTGGATTGAAATTATTTATCAAATGTTTAGTAAGTTCATCACTTACGAACGGCTCTGGGAGATGCAAAGAAAACCTTCATTAAAAGAAACTTATGATAATCTGGACAGGCAGATTCTCACCGAATGGAAGGATGCACCTTCGTCATTGCGAGGAACGAAGTGACGTGGCAATCCATATAAATAACGCATATGAAAAAAGCTTTAATCTACGATCCATATTTAAACACTCTCGGAGGAGGGGAGCGCTATGTCTATTCTTTCGCTCTGGGCTTAATCGAAAACGGCTACCAAGTGGTCCTGGCCTGGCCCTCCCGCAAAGAGCTGGACGAGGCCCAAGTCCGCTTTGGCTTAGACTTATCTCAGATCACCATTGACGAAGAGGCTTATAAGCTTTGTAGCCAAAAAACAGCATACACCGAAAGGCTTAGCTTTACCAAAGAGTACGATCTAATTTTTTGGGTTAGCGATGGCAGCCTACCTTTCTTATTTTCAAAAAATAACTTGATCCACCTCCAGGTCCCTTTCAAAAAAATTGGGGGCAATGCTACCATCACCAATCTCAAGACCGTCTTTATCAACAAGTTTGTCTACAACTCGGACTTTACCAGGAATGTTTTGGAAAAACACTTGCAGCCGGATAAGGGTATTGTTCTCTATCCTCCGATAGATATAGATAGTTTCACTCCAGGGAAAAAGGAAAATATTATCCTCTCGGTTGCCCGTTTTGACTCTCCTTCTCATGGTAAGCGCCAAGACGTCTTGATAGACGCTTTTAGAATACTTTCGGAGAAGACCAAGGGCTACCAACTGATTCTCGCAGGTGGTCTCGTGGGCGATGAGGTCGTCATCCAAAAATTAAGAAATCTCGCCAAAGGACTAAAAGTGGAATTCGTCATCAACCCGGACTTTAGCGAATTAAAGAGTTTGTATGCCAAATCTAAGTTCTTTTGGCACGCCGCTGGATACGAAATAAACGAGCAGACAGACCCCGAGAAAGTTGAGCACTTCGGTATGACCACTGTCGAGGCCATGGCCTCCGGTGCCGTCCCGGTGGTCATCGCCAAAGGTGGTCAAAAGGAGATCGTAGTCCATGGCACCGGTTTTCTTTGTGCTGACCCTGTTGAGATGGCGGAGAAGACTGAAGAGCTTATCAATGATCCAAAGACTTTAGCTGCTATGTCGGCCGCCGCCATCAATCGGTCGAAAGCTTTTTCCATCGCCGAGTTCAACCAAAAATTGGCCACCCTTCTCAAATAGTCACCGGAGGACTACAATTGCCTTTGTAATACATGTTGCAAAAGCAGAGTTTACTGACAAGCCTTTTCATCGCTGTTTTAGTTGTTAGCACCTTGATCAAGGTGCTTTCCGTCTGGAACTACAATCTTCCCTTTACTTTCGATCAGGGCAGAGACATGATCGATCTCCGTCGTATGGTGGTTACTCACACTCCTCGTCTCGTCGGCCCTACTACCAGCATCAATGGTGTTCTTCTGGGGCCCTTCTACTACTACTTCATTCTTCCCCCCTTCCTTATTTTCGGAGGAGACCCTTTGGCCATCATATTGTGGCAAAGTTTATGGTTTCAGCTAGCCGTTATTTTTCTGTGGTTTATTTTAAAACGAAAGTCCCTCATCCAAGCTAATATCACTGGCATCCTCTTACTGTTGATGCCTATAGGATTTTACAACGCCCGAATGTTTTTCAATGCTAATCTCATGCCGGTCTTTACCATTCTTTTCTTTGCGACTCTAATTTGGGCCTTGTCCCCAAACACGTCATTGCGAGGAGCAGAGCGACGTGGCAATCTATTTAAGTTATTTATTCTTGGATTAGTTAGCGGGCTCTCTCTCCAGATCGAGGCCGCCTTCGGCATTCTCTTTTTCCCCTTCGCTTTACTTTTTGTTTTCTTCATTTGTCATTCCGGGCTTGACCCGGAATCCATAAAAATTAAATTCAAGACAACACTACCTCTCTTATTCGGTTTCCTTCTCACCCTTATACCCCAAGTCCTCTTTGAGTTTAGACACGGCTTTCAGATGACCAAAATTCTTGTCTCGGAATTTGCCGGCAGATCGGCTATTTTAGGTCCTCAACTAGACTGGGGGGAAAAGCTGACAGAAAGAGGTCTGATCCTAGTGAATCTCCTTCGGGATACCAACCACATCCCTTTCGAAATTCTCCAAGTGATTTACTGGACTCTGATTGCAGTTGCTTTTGTCTTTTTCTTTTTGTACCGCCAAAAGGAAAATAAAGTGCCAAATAATCTCTTATCTATGTCCACGTTCTTTATTATTTTTACCTTTGCCTTTTACTTATTCTTTCCTCAGCAGGTGAAGCACTGGTACGTCCTCGGTTTATCTGTTCCCCTTGTTCTTTTATTCAGCTCTCTGTTGGAAAGAATTTATATCATGAGTCTTTTTAGCGCTTTCCTCATCTGGTTTTTTCTGTTATTTGCCCTATTTCACACTCTCAAGGCTCATACCGAGTACATCACCCAAAATTCTTTGACGAACGAATCATCCGATCCGAGTAACTTACGAAATGAAATGAAAGCGGTTGATTGGGTCTACTCAGAGGCTAGGGGCAGAGGGCTTCGTGTCTATAGCTACGTACCTCCCATCTATGATTTTGCTTTCCAACATGTTTTTTGGTGGTATGGTACCCGAAAATACGGCTATCAGCCGGAAGATATCGCCTACTTACCAGGTCAACCAGAATATATGCTGGATCGTAAGCAAGCTTGGACCAAGACGAGACCAACGAAGTCCGGGACACCGGTCTATCTAATTATTCAAGGCGATGGAGATCACTCCAAACGCTTCCAAGAGTGGCAAGGAAACTTTGCCTATCTCTGTCAGGTCAAAGAGCAGCAAATTATGGAAAGTCTCAAGGTCATGGAACTCACTTCCTGTCTAAAGTAGATCAAGTTTGCTAAACTAAGGGAGTGAAAAAATTAGACGCAGCCCTCCTCTTTCTCATCGGACTTGTCACTGTCTCTATTCTATATTTTTCCCGTCAGATTTTCTTTTACAAATACAATCCTGAGTACTACGAAAATTATTACTATAACTCTCAGTGGAATGTACCCCAGAGCTCGCGTGGTATCTCCGACGGAGAGCTCTACAAGTTTGTTGGCTACCGCCTAGTTCAGGGTGAAAACCCTTTTAATATCAACTACGAAGTTCCTCCTTTTGCCAAGTATCTCTACGGCTTGGCAGAGTACACAATTGGGAACCCCTACTGGATCAGTTTGGGTTTTTACCTCCTTACCGGACTAGCGGTCTACTCGCTCTGCCTTGAGCTCTTCTCTAGTCGGACATCAGCCTTACTCGGCCTCCTCCTCTTTGTGACCACTCCTTTTATCGCTACCCAGATCAAAGAAACCATGTTGGATCTGCCCCTTACGTCTCTATTTGCCTTTCACGCACTTTTCTTTGTCAAGTTTTTTAAAAGACTCAAGCCGCGAGACCTCATTTGGGCCGGCATTTTTCTCGGGCTCGCCACCGGTACCAAGATTGGAGTTTACACTCCCCTAACTCTGCTCATCGGTTTGACACTGGTTTTCTTGAGTTCTCGAAAGTTCTTTAATCCTCTTCTCTATCTATCTTCGGTCTTTGCCGGATATGTCATTTCTTTTTTCTCTTATTTTATACATCACCCCAATCCGCTACCTTGGCTCCGGCTTCACGAAAAACCACTAGACTTTTATCTTCATAGTGGCGTGGGTTCGGTAGATTATCTCAATCAGTGGCGGGGGATCTTCCTGAATACTTATCAAGGTTTTTGGGTGGGTGGTGCTCAGACCGGACTAGGGGATTGGTCCCTTATCTTGCCCCTTGGAGTCCTCCTCACTCTAGTGATACTTGTTTTAAGCCTCAAGAAAAAAAATTATTCCTGGATCTATCTCACTCTTTTTAGCCTTGGAGTTCTAGCCGTCAATACTGTCATTCCCTTTTGGGCGCGCTACCTCATGCCCGTCGTCCCTCTCTTTATTCTTTTTATTCTCTTCGCTTTCCGGAAGTTCACACCGCTTATCCTTATCCTGGCCTTCCTCAATCTCACCATTCTACTGCCGACTCTGACAGTCAGAAATTTACCCGGCCATTCCGAGGCAGTCTCCCGCTTCCTAAATACCAGAGCCTACCGGGAGCTCTATCGCAGCATCGACTCTGCTACCCGTGAGAAGTATCCGGAACAGAAGTTTATTTCAACCATGGAAAGCTTTTATACCACTTTGAGAGTCAAAAAAATCGAAGTCACGATTACCGACATTATTGATACCAAAGATATTCACCGTGGACTAATCACCACGAAATATCAGACTGATTTTGGTGAGTACACCAACAATCAAGAATTAAATTTTGTGATCGAACACAATCAGTGGAAAACAGTCTGGAAATGGGATTACCTCTCTCCCGGTTTTGATCCAGAGGGGAAGATCGAAATTGTTCCGGGCAAGGGTGCCAAAGTGAAAAACCAAAAAAACGTCTATATCGTCACCTCTCGAATGAGTGAACAAGGAAAATATTTATTGGCCCTATCCAATCTCACTATCATCGGACAGCCTCTGATTGACGAGGGTCTACGACAAACTATTCCGGATAATTTTCCCAGGTTTGTGGGAGAGCTTCATCCGTCACTGGATTTGGATACTATCGAAAGAAACCTCTTGTCGGGTATCGAAATCAGAGAGGATAAAATCATCTCCTCCGGCACTTTTGTCTTCGTCAATAAAAGTGGAAACAAAAAGGAAGTACCCTTCGTAAACAAAAAATAACTTAGCATGAAAAGATTATTTACGGTTTTTGGTTTTGTCCTTATTATTGGGGCTCTTTTTTACTCCTACTTCAAGGATCAAAATGCACCACTTCCTATTGATATCCCGGTGGGAATGTACTACCCCTGGCTAAATGAAAGTTATGGTTATGCCGTCCGCCCACCGGTAAAAAACTCCCTAATTTCAGACACCGTCTCCCAGTTTTGGATCTGGAGGAATCGAGGTGTTTCCTCCTTACTAGAGGGAAAGATAAACTTTTGGAATCCATACTCATTTTCGGGGTATGAAATGTCACCCTGGTTCCATACCATGCTTTTCTCGCCCTTAAATATTTTTTATGTCTTTCTGCCACAGATAGACGCCATGTCCTTTATCGTGATTTCCCAGGTCCTTTTATCTTTATTGGGTGGCTATCTTTTGGGTTCGATTATTTTTTCTTCGTCTATATCCGGCTGGATGATGGCGCTTGGCTGGACTATGTCGAGCTTTTTCATTGGGTGGCTTACCTGGGGCACTATCTCCTTTGCCTTGGCCATGCTTCCTTGGGCTTTGTACTTTTTTGAAAAATATCAAGCTTCAGAAAAGAAGAAACTCTCTCTGCTTCTTTGCCTAGTATCACTTGTCTTTTTAATCCTTTCCGGACATCCTCAAACTATTGGTTATTGTTTTGTAATTTTTTATCTTTGGAGCTCCGTCAGACTATTCGAGTCGGACCAAGGGCTATTACCCTCCACTCTCAAGCCATTAATGTTAATATTCACTGCTTTGGTAGTTTCTTCCCCGGTTATCTATCCCTCCCTCAGAATTGTGGGTCAGTCAATCAGGTCTCTCGAGTCACTTTCTGCTGTAAATTTTGGCTTTATTCCTTGGAGTAAGTTGATGGTCACTTTGTTGTCTGCGAATGCCTTTGGAAATCCGTCGAGTGGTAACTACTTTGGAGGAGATTATAATTTTCAGGAGAAGTTGGTGAACTTTGGTATTATTCCTCTTTTCTTAGCCGTTTATCAGATAATCAAATTCATTCGGTCCAGAAAAATAGATTCGCTGGGACTCATCGGCTCATTACTCTTTCTTCTCGGACTATTATTGGTGACTCAATATCCATTTGGTTTTCTCATTTATCGGTTAAATCTTCCTTTGTTATCCACCAGTCCTGCCGGGCGAGGCATTATCCTTACCATTTTTGGAGGATTACTTTTGGCCGGCTCCGGCATTCGAGACCTGTATTCGAAGAAAATAGATAAGCCAGCCTTTTTGCTTTCCACTATTATCTTTGTCTTTACTTTGGTTTCCTTTTACGGTCTGCTTTTGGGGACGCTAATTTTTATCAAGCAGTCCAATCCGGCTTTGGCCAATGCTTACGAAACCATCAGATTAAATTACACTACCTCAGCTAGAAACACCATCTACCCACTCGGAATCCTCTTTGGCTTCTTTAGTGTTGTCCTCCTTGGTTCCAAAATACCTAGATTAAAGCTCCTCGCAACGTATACCATTTTGGCTCTTGTATTTATAGAAAGTTTTATCCTTTTCAAGAAAGTCACACCATTTGTTCCCAAAAATCTATTTTTTCCGGAGACACCTTCTATCACCTTCATAAAAGATAAATCCTCAAAATCAGCCGATCTATTCAGATTTGAGCGGGAGTCCGGCGAGCTCTTACCGCCGAACATGTGGGAGATATTTCGGTTTTACTCTACCTCCGGGTACGACCCTATTGCCCCGCTCCGCTACGAACAATACATGAAGGACTTAGATGTCCATGGATCAATCAGTCGCTACTTCGAGAATGGAGCTGCTCTTGATAAGCTCGATGAATTTGGTGTGAAGTACTTCATGACTCTCAAGCGAAGTGAAGTATCGATTCCGGATAGTGATGGCAAAGTACGCGAGAGCCTGGATCAGAAAACATGGAAACCGGTCTTCACCGAAGGACCGGTCGTGGTGCTGGAAAATCAAAATTATCAGCCTCCTTATTTTTTGAAAGCCACCGACCATAAGAATAAAATTACACTTATCTCTAAGGCAGACGATCTCTGGGAGTTTCGAGTCGAGACTCCGGTCGACAATCGACTTGTCCTTATGGAAAACTACTCAGATCACTGGCTGGCAGAAGTTGACGGGTCCCCGGTCAAGATAGACAGATACAAAGATACTTTCAAAGAAATCGCGGTGCCCAGTGGAGAGCATGTGGTTACTTTTACATATTACAATCCCGAATTTCGGACCGGAATTTTAATTTCTTTAGCAGGCCTCCTACTCTTCATGTTCTATTTATTGAGATATACTTAGCCAGATGCCTCAAAAGCCAAAGATCGATGTCATCATCCCTTCTTACAACGCCAGGTATTTACTGGAGAAGAATTTACCTCATATTGTTGGTCCCATCGAAAATCTTGGAAAATTGATCATTGTAGACAATGGCAGCACCGACGACACATTGATCTGGCTCAGCCGGCACTACCCAGAGGCCATCATAGTGAGAAACGAAACCAACCTTGGCTATACCGGGCCGGTAAACCAAGGAGTAGCTCAGTCCACTTCAGAGTTTTTTATTCTGATCAATAACGACGTTCGCCCTCACCAAGGTTA
>Ga0209518_1003273_pt1 | contig 14021 bp, 15 predicted proteins | sample RifGroB1_FD_183993 | JGI IMG/M metagenome (GOLD analysis project Ga0209518, IMG submission 183993) | Groundwater microbial communities from Rifle, Colorado, USA - Groundwater B1 (SPAdes) (version 2) | ecosystem: Environmental > Aquatic > Deep subsurface > Groundwater | place: Rifle, Colorado... | reverse complement strand
TGATGTTTTTGGAATTTCTATTTCTGATGTTAACTGGAGAGATAAAATAGATGATGACTTTATTGAGATTGGATCTGGAGAAACTGCCAAAACAAAAGTAGAATTAACACCTAATAAGGGTTTGAGAGCTGGAAGGTATTCTATTAACCTTAGAGTTTATTCAAGAACAAACCCAAAAATTTTTGCAGATCATATGTTGATAGTAGACATCACCCCTTACCAAGATTTAGTCAGTGCTATTCTTGAAGTTAACCCAAATGGGTTAGATCCTAGAAAAGAAAACTTGATTAGGGTTAATTTGAAAAATATGCATAATATTGAGTTAAAAAATGTTAACGTTAATTTGAATAGCGCCTTATTTGAAAAAACAAGAACAATAAACCTAGATCCTTCTGAGTTGAGAGGTGAGGAGTTTAAAATAGAGCTGGATGAGGATACTGAGAAAGGGGATTATGAACTAAACTTAGTAGTGAGTTATAATGAGAATGTACTAGTCGATAAAACTGAAAGGTTTAGTGTTGGTTTTTATAAGGAGATTAATAATGATGAGGTTGTAAATGAAGGATTCCTGACAGATAGGAGAAAGATTGTAAAGAGCAACAGCGGAAATGTGGATAGTAAAGAATCCTATAAAGAAAGGTTCACACCTTTTGAGAGCTTTTTTACAAGTGTTTATCCTGAACCTAGTTCTATTTACGAACAAAATGGTCTGGTGTATTATCAATGGGATTTTACTCTAGAACCTGGTGAGAGTTATAAGATAGAGGTTATAACAAACTATAGAACTCCTCTGTCTATCTTAATTGTTTTGATAGTAGTAGGGTGGTTAGCATACTTCACTTTGTGGTCTGGAGTGAGCATTAAAAAGAAAGTGCTTACAGTTAAGTTTGGGAAAGAAATTGATATGAAAATCATGATTGTCATAAGAAATGAAGGTAAGAGCAGAATAAGCAACATAAATGTTTTTGATTATCTTCCTGAAGGTGCTAATCTGCCAGAAAAATACGGAACTGTTAAACCACTTAGGCATAAGAAAACATCAAAGGGCATAGCACTTGTGTGGAGGCTAAACGAAATGGTGGGAGGGGAAGAGAGAGTTTTATCTTATAGAGTTAATGTTAAAGCTGATAAAAGCAGCGTTTTAGTTCCTAGAGCTATATTAAAGTGCAGGAAGAGAGGGAGAACCACCAGTTCAAGATCTACTCCACTTAGGGTTAGAGCATAATGTTTATTAACGTCTTTTCTTTTTGATTATTATGGAAAAAAGAGGCCAGTTCTGGTATGGAGATTTTATGCTTGCTATGCTTGTTATGATTGTGATTGGCATCATCTTTGCTAACAGCATTGTTGACATTCCACAGAGGGAGAGTGATTTGGATAAAATGGTTGATGATGGAGCAAATATTGCTAACTCGCTGTTAAGTGATGGCTATGATATTGCAAACTGGAGAAATGGAAATGGGAGGATTGGGATAAGCAGCAGCGGGAAGATAGATACTATCAAACTAGATGAGCTTGCTACTCTTGTAGAAACAAGCAGGGGTTACCTAATCTCTAAATTTCTTTTGGGCACTAGTTATGATTATGCCTTTTATTTTGAGGATAAACAAGGGAGTATAATTAATGGAAGGGCTTATGGGGGTATAGCATTAAAAGAGGATCTAAATATCGTTGATGCCGAGAATATATTCAGGATGGTAAGGATAGTGTTTTTAGATAATAATCGAGATGGGAAAGGAGAGCTGGTTAAAATGCACCTTGCGGTGTGGGACATTGGAAAAGAGTTTACAACAAGCAAGAATGTGTGCCAAAATGCTGAAAATTTTAACTTCTGTGGATTCCTTGATAATTTAGTTCCGGAGTACAGACGAGGGTGCTGTAATGAATGGGAGTTTTGCGGGGTGCCACCTGCCTGTGATTTACCATGAAACTAACTTATGTTTTAATATTTTTTTTAGTTATCCCTAGTGCATTCTCCTCTTTAGGCTGTGCAGGAGATTATGATGACAAAGAGGAATTTCAAAGATTAAGTGGGGGTGTTTTAATCAGCTATTTAGAAGACCCTAGAAATGCTAAGCTTAGCAGTTTAGAAATCACCCAGTTGAGTGCATTTTATGAGAAATATCAAGATGACTGGGAAAATGCTGATTGTAATGAGAAGGGAATCAGCGGAAAGAGTATAAATGAAATTATGTTAAAATCTGAGGGAGGGATATTTAATTCATGGGCTTATCCATTTATAGGAATAGTGGCTATTGTATTGCTAGTAGGATTTGTGGTTTATAGACAGTTTATTAAAAAAGAATAAGTTTTTTAAATTACAAAAGAATAGGAAAATTAAAAGAGGTATATATGGTTAAGATAATTTCATCATTTTTTGTTTTCTTGCTGCTAGTTAGTTTTGTAAGCGCTATAAGTGATGAGGAAAGATCATTAATAGAGGAAGGGTTAAGTAAGTATGCTGATGATCCTGAAAAGCTTGACGCTTTCTTACAAGTTGTAGATGAAACTTATGATTTAAGCGGGGAAAATGCGCTGAGAGAAGAGGTTATTTCAAGTTCTAAAAATTATGGATTAAATGAGAGTATTGAAAATGTACTAGATGGGAAGGCACCTCCCCCAAAAGAGTCTACTATAGAAAGTGAGGAGTTAAGTTTGGAGGAAACTGTTAATGAAGAAGAAGATAACAAAGGATTTGGTTGGGTGGCAGTAATAATTATAGCTGTGATTATATCTATTGCCGGAATCTTCTATTTTTTTAGGAGAAGAGGAGAATGATAAAAAAGAGTGTAATCCTTATTAGTATATTCTTATTACTAGGATTTGCTTCTGTAAATGCAGCTCTTAACTGCCCAAGAAACTCTGATGAATTTAGCGAGTTTAAATCAATTTCAAGCGCTGCATTGCTTGAATTTTTAGCAGACCCAACTAAATCTAAATTGAACAGCAATGAAGTAAGTGATATTTCTAGTTTTTTTGATAATTATAAAGACAGATGGGCTAGTGCTGACTGTAGCGAGGTTGGAGCAGCATCTGGAGAAACAATAAAGAGTATAATAGAAAAATACACAGGGGTTGTAGATGCTGGGCTGAGCTGTAGGGTTGAGAACCCTAAGTGGAGTGCCCAACAAGCGGTTCAGTCCACTGTGGTGAGTTTAAGTGTTGATACCCCTAAATGTAAAGACAGAGATACAGTAAAATTTGTGGTTAAGGAAAAAGACTTTACAAAAGAGAATGATAATGCCCAAGTTAACCCAAATGATGGAATAGTCTTAGATGGAAAGGCAACAACTACCTGGAAAGTAGAATGGCAAGAGGACTTAGAGGCTACTCCATCTGGACCAAGGAATGATAACCCCCCAGAATATTATTTTACTGCATCTGTTGGAAGCAGTTTAGTAACAAGCGGATTGTTATTTGCTTCTCAATGTAAAGATGCGGATAGAGATGGGTATAACGACATATCTTGTGGGGGCAATGATTGTAAGGATAATGATGGGAGTGTCCATCCTAATGCTGCAGAAGCTTGTGATACCAAGGATAATGACTGTGATTTAGAAGCAGATGAAGGAGGAATTTGCGGTTATGATTATGCAAGAAGAACGAGGTTTGATGGAACAGGAAATATTGTTTTATTAAAAGATAACTGTATAGGCGATCCTGATTTAGACTTGCTCTCTTTATTTATCCGCTCCCCTGCTTTAACTAATTTTAGCTCGGGGTGGAAGGAAGAATACGGAAAGTATGATTTTAGTGCTGATGGAAAAATTGACTTAAGTGATTTTTTTGTTTTAGTTGATAAGATAAAGGGAGTTGACTTAGACAAAGACAACTATGACACTACCACCTGTTATAATGATTGTAATGATAAGAACAAAGAGGTTAATCCCGGATCTGCTGAAGTTTGTGATGGTAAAGACAACAACTGTGACAGGAGAGTGGATTTCTCTAGTATTTTGGGGGATTTAGACAATACATGCGGACAAAGTCAGTGGGTTAGTACTGGGCAGACTAAATTGGTTACGGTAAATTATGCATGTCAGCAAAGTGAGCTGAGAGAATGGCAATACACAAGTTATTACTGTAATGAGGGGGTTGGGTGTGCTAACCAACTCACTACCAAGTGGTATGGGACCGGTAATACCCAGAATATTAATGATGGAGCTACTTGTTACAATACCTATTGTAGCGGTAGTAGCCTAAAGTATGATTTTAAATGTAGTGGAGGGCAGTGTTTGGGAAAAACAGGAAGTTGTAGTAGTTCTGACTTCTGTTCCGGCAGTTATAGATTCTTTGGAGGGTATTGTGATGCTGCTCAAGGAAGATGTAGTTATAATAGAGAATACTGCGAATATGGATGTGCTAGTGGGCAGTGCAATAGGGACCCTTGTGCTGGTGTAAGCTGTAGCGCTAATGTCTGTGGTGGAGATGGTAGGATAGGAACAAAGGGGTACTGTAGTGGAGGAAAATGCTATTATAGCTGGCAATATTGTGCTTATGGATGCAGTAGTGGGCAGTGCAATTCTCCCCCACCTAAAGATTTATGTGCTGGTATAAGCTGTAATAATTATTGTAGCGGAGAGAGGAGGATATTTAATGGAAAGTGCGATAGCAGCAGTGGAAAATGCAGTTATTCTTCCTGGGAATACTGTTCTTATGGATGCAGCAATGGGCAATGCAATCCAAAACCTCAACAGGTTTGTGATTGTACTTATAGGGGTCAATGTTTAAAGAATTGGCAATGTATTAATTTAAATGGAGTGCAACTCCTTTGTTATGGTGGAAAATATTATGTAGGATATGAAAGTTTTTGTCAATAAGGGGTATGTAAAATGAAAAAAGTTGTATGGCTGATGTGTATGGTACTAATGATTGGGATAGTTTATGCTCAGGAAGAAACTCCTCCTCTTGGAGATTTAGAAGAAATTCCTGCGCCAATGCCGGAAGGGAATTATGTACTCCCCCCTCCTGACAATATAATTCCTGAAGGACCTCCTGTGTACAAAACAGACCCCGATAGTGAAAACAGTCTTGAATCATTTTCATTTGATGGAGCAGAGTTATTTGGAGATAATTCTGAACGAGTAGTATTAATTAATGAATCTGAACAAGAAACTTACCCTCCTGGTGCTTTTGAGACTGTGAGGGTGGGAGAGACTAACAAAAATAATTTCCTGACAATTTTGATTGTTGGGGTAATCATTGTTGCGATTATTATTTGGCTGGTTATAACTAGATTAATAAAAAAATGAAAAAAGGATTTTTCTTTTCATTAGACAGCATATTGGCATTAATCCTATTTGGGGTGGTGTTAGCAGGTATATACTCTTTTTTCCTTGTGACTCACAGTATAGACCAGCAGTTTTATCTTTCTGAAGATATCTTGAATAGATTTTCTACTGTGAATGTTGGAGAATTAGACTTAACTAAATACCCTGAAATTCAAAAGATGGTTGCAGAGGAGACTATTAAAGATATGGAAGTTACACTTATAGAGCAGATAGTTATTTTTAGGGAGAATGAGGGGGAGGAGAGCCCTAGCGCTAACCTGTTTATTAGAGATCTTACGGACAGTCTGATTCCTGCCCAATATGGCTTTGCTGTTGATGTCAATGGAGAGTTGTTTACTAGAAGTAAGGAAGTTACTACCTTAATCTCTAGAGAAAGATTGGTATTTGGTGAGGTCTAAATCCCTTCACAAGGAATCCCTGTGTACAACAGCTTATGTTCATTATCCAGCTTTATTCCTGGGACTCCTGCAACATTACATTCTATCGCTGAAGCTTTTGTACCCCAATAGATGAAATCTGCATAGGAATTACTGCTTGGGTTGGGAGTATTAGGATTGTGCCCGGCAGACCCCAGGATAGTTTCATAACCGTTAACAGATGAACTGTCAAACTGCCCAAACATCCTTTGTGTAAAGTCTGGAGCATCTGTATGATTATAAAACTCGAAGTGGGTTATAAAGGAGTTTAGCTGATTGGAAGTTTCAAATTCTGTGGTGTTTGTCTTTTGTACGGAGATGTTTACATCATCACTAACTAGGTAAAATGGATCCCTATACCTTGATATTTTTAATTCTGCTGCTACATTAAAAGTTCCGAGGTCCCATACCAATTCCTGCTCTTTGTCCATTACTTTCACATTTTTTACCTGCATATCCATTCCAAAAGTCCAAGGAGATTTCATGGTGAATGAGATATCATTTGCATTTAATTCATCAAAAGATAAGACTATGTTGCTTCTTGATGCTACCACCCTCAATTCGCTTAATGTTGCGCCTATTGTAAAGTTTATTGCTTCCCCTTGTACTACCTGCTCCATCATTCTTAACTGACTTCCCTGATAAGTTCCTTGTGTTATCGCTTCTCTAAAGACAACATTGGAGTTCCCAGCCAGGTACACATCCCTTACGTCCATATAGTCTTCTAGAGCCAGAACAACCTGATTTCCAGAGGCTTTTAAAGAGGATTGCATATTGATGTCTATATTTTGAACAAAGGCATTTATTGAAGTTGCCTTTGCCATTATCTTATCTGTTTGCGTTTTTGTAGAGGTTTGCATTGTTATCAAAAAAGAGATTAAGATTACCATTAAGAGAGTTATTGCTATAAATGTAAACATTATTGACTTTTTGTTCTTTATCATCCTCTTTTTAAAGAATTAATAACTCTTAGGTTTAAAAAACTATTCTTAAGATTTATAAATTCTGTTAAAATATTTGTTTTATGAAGTTTTATTCAGTTGTTGCAAAAAGCTATAATGAGATGTATAAAGAAGAACAGATTAGAAAGTTAAATCTTATCAAAAATGAGGTGGAGGTTATCTCCCCTTTACTAGACATTGGTTGTGGGACTGGGATTTCGACTAATTTTCTGACTAAAGATTCTATTGGTATAGACAATAACAAAGAAATGCTAAAGATGGCTCCTAAGAACTGTGTTTACGCTAATGCTGAAAGCCTGCCGTTTAAAGATGGTTCATTTAACACCATTATCTCCTTAACTGCATTTCAGAATATAAAAAATATGGGGAAGGCACTAAGGGAGGTTATTAGAGTTTCTTCTAATGGCAATATTGTGATAACATTTTTAAAAAGATCAAGAAGGTTAGAGATATTTAGAGGGTTAATGAATAAGTATTTTAAATTTAAAGAAATTGAAGAAGAGAAAGATGTTATATTTGTGGTAAAAAAGATTAAATGAATTGGTTTCTACCTTTTGACTCGGTAGACCTGACATTTCTCAAAAATTGCTCTCTGAATTTCTTCGCTTCATCAGGAGAAATTTCTCTTCCAAAGGTTCTTCTTTTGCTCTCCTCCCTTTGTCTTAACACTCTTGCCTTAAATAGCTTAGCCTCCCTTCTTTCTTTTTCCCTGGACACTTCAAATTTCTCTACATCTCTGGCCTTAACAAAATAAAACCCAACTATGAAGGCTATTAAAACAACTGCAACTAACATGTAACCGAGCACTCCTGTACCCTTCCCATCTATTCCTGCCACATTTCCTGTTAGCGGGGTTGTTAATCTACTAAAAACGCTTCTTTCATCAGTTATTGTGACTTCTCCAAGGTTGAGTTCATTGCCTGCTGCAAGAACTGTTAACTCATAAGTTCCTGCTCTATCCTCTAAGCTTATTTTCTTTGTCTCGTCTACCCTTAAAACTAATTTTTCAAATGAACTCTCACTTCCTGCTAGGATTTCTACCTCTCCTTCGAACTTTACATTTCCTATGTTTCTGATTATTACCCCTGTTCCATCTGTTGTTGCTTCAAATTCTAGTTTTTCTCCCACTGAAAATTCGTCTTCTGAAACGAGCGCTTCATAGCTTGCTTTAACCTTCATTATCTCAGGAGGTGCAAACTGCCCTATGGTTAGGGATACCTTACCTTTTCCTGTTGTTATGAGATTTCCAGCTTTGTCAAATACTTCTATTTTTACTCCTCCTGCCATTTTGTCTCCTGCCTGATCGTACAAGGAGGAGGTTATTTCTAAGTTTTCACCTGGAAGAACTTCTTCTTGAGGAACAAACAAAGAGATTTCTGTTGGAACAGGAAGGATTGTGTAAGTAAATGTTTTTTCACCAAAATTTCCAGCATTGTCTTTTGCAGTTACCGTTAGTGTGTTTTGTCCGCTTTTTTCTTTTTCATTTATTATGTAAGAATATGAAAATACTCCTCCCTGATTAAGTATCACATTTTCTCCATTTACTGTTAATTGTATTGCTGAGGCTCCGGAAAGCTGTTTGTATTTTGCACTGCCAGACACTATTAGTTCCTCTCCTGGGAGGATTTCTTCCTTATTTAATTCTACATCAAGTTTTATTTCTCCTGTTACATCAAATTTTGTCACATTTCCAAAAGACATTTCGTTTCCAAGTATATCAAAAATATATGTATCAATTGAATAAGGCCCCTGAGGAACATTATCTGCATTGAATGTATATGTTAATACTCCGTTATCTACGTCAACAGATTCTACATCAATTATTTCCCCTCCATTTCTTATGGATAATGTGGCTTTTCCATCCACATTAGTCTGGCTTAGCCTTAATATCTGACCGGTTAATCTAACCATTTGCCCTAGCTGTATTTCGTTTTTATCTACCTTAAATATGCCAATAAGATCCCTTGTTATTGTAAACGGTTTGGATTCATCTGATTCTTCACCTTTTAATTCAGCTAAAAAGTTGCAATTTCCTGGGGCATCTGGAATGGAGACTGTTTCTTCAAGAAATACCTCCTGATTGGTCTTTAAATCCAAGATTTTGGTCATTAGAGGAATTGTTGTGGCAGGGCAAACTATTTTTATGTAGAAAAACCCTTTAAAATCTTTGTTTAACTCAACCTTTACATCTAAGTCTACTTTATCCCCCACATTATACTTCTCTTTTGTGAAATCCCCCATTTCTACTAATGCATTGGCAGAGGGGATTAATAGAATTAAAAACAAGAAAGTTATGTAATGCCCTCTTTTCATACTATTTTTTAGTAGGAATTAGTTTATATAGTTTACTGTCGTTAATTTTATATAATCCTAAAACAATTTTTAAAAAATGGAAAAATCTTTAGAATCACTAAGACACTCTACATCCCATATTCTAGCTGCCGCAATAAAGAGGTTATACCCTAAGGCTAAGCTTGCAATCGGACCTTCTATTGAAGAAGGGTTTTACTATGATTTTGATAACTTAAAAGTTATAGAAGATGATTTGTCAAAGATAGAGAATGAGATGAGGAGGATTGTGAAAAAGAATCTTCCATTTAAGAAAGAGAAGGTTAGTAAACTTGAAGCAAAGAAAAAGCTGAAAGATGAACCTTACAAAATTGAACTGCTGGACGAACTCAAAGGAGAAATTTCATTTTATAAAACAGGGGATATGTTTGAAGACTTGTGCAACGGTCCTCATGTGAAAAATACTTCTGAGATTAAACATTTTAAATTATTAAGAATAGCTGGTGCATATTGGAAAGGTGATTCTAAAAACAAAATGCTCACCAGAATATATGGAACTGCATTTTATTCAGAGAAAGAATTGGATGGTTATCTTACCTTGTTAGAAGAGATTGAAAGAAGAAACCACATTAAGATTGGGAAGGATATGAAGATATTTACTATCTCAAATTTGGTAGGAAAGGGGCTACCAATCTGGTTGCCCAATGGGAATATAATTAAGGAAGAAATAGAGGAACTGGCTAAAGAGAAAGAGCGAGAAGCAGGATACTTAAGAGTAACAACCCCTCACCTTGCGAAGAAAGAACTGTATGAACAGTCAGGACATCTTCCCTATTATGAGGACTCAATGTACCCTCCTATGAAGATGGATGATGGAACTTATTATTTAAGAGCTATGAATTGTCCGCATCACCATTTGGTCTATAAAAATGATTTAAGAAGTTATAGAGATTTGCCATTGAAAATTGCAGAATACGGAACCTGTTACAGAAATGAGTTGTCTGGAACATTAGCCGGATTGCTAAGAGTAAGAATGCTGAGTATGAATGATGCGCACATTTACTGCAGAAAAGATCAGATAGAAGAAGAATTTTCCAATGTAATACAATTGATCCAAGAATATTATGCGATTTTTGGATTGAAGGATTACTGGTTTAGGCTGTCAAAATGGAATTCGAAGAATAGGAAGAAGTATATTAGTGAACCAAAGAACTGGGAATATACAGAAGCTGCTATAAGAAAAGTCTTGAAAAGGCTTAAGGTTAAGTTTGTTGAAGCTGATGATGAAGCTGCTTTTTATGGTCCTAAAGTAGATGTGCAGTTCAAAGCGGTTACAGGTAGAGAGGAGACAATGTCTACTATACAGCTTGATTTTGCAGCTAAGGAAAGGTTTGGCCTACAGTATCAGGATAAGGATGGAAGCATGAACAAAGAAGTCTTTGTTATCCATAGAGCTCCGCTATCTACTCATGAAAGGTTTATGGCTTTCTTAATAGAGCATTATGCCGGCAACTTCCCATTATGGCTGGCTCCTGTTCAGGTAAAGATTGTTACGGTCAATGACTCTAATGTGAAATATGCAGAAGAGATAGTTAAGATGCTTAAGGAGAAGATGATCAGGGTAGAATTAGATGATAGGTCTGAGTCTATTGGGAAGAAAGTGAGAGATGCAGAAGTTGAAAAAGATGCATTAATAGTTACAATAGGAGATAAGGAAGTTAAGAATAAAAATTTAGCAGTTAGAGAAAGCAATGGGAAGGTTAAGTTTGGGGTGAATGTAAAAAGCTTTGTTGACCAATTGTTAAAGGATATAGAAAATAGAAAATGCTAGAATTCTTTAAGAGGTTAAATCATTCTACTATGTTTAAGAAATGGAAGGAAGAAAACAGCAGTTCGTTTCTTAGTGGTTGTTTTACGATGTTGGAGGATAAAGAGGAGTTTTGGCAATTTGATTTTTATAATAAGGATGCCGGAAAAATGACTTCCTTCAAAGTTGATGAAAGTATTGAGGTAATACCTAATGATGATGTGTTTAGTGAAGATAAGGAATCAATCTCTGAGATAAGTGTCGAAGAGATTAAGACGGACCTAACGGAGATACTGAATAAAGTTAAGGAAAAATATCAGGGAATCAAGAAAAAGATAGTTATACTGCAGAACAGAGAGGTACTAATCTGGAATATCACGTTGTTGTTGGGAGATTTGAATGTTGTTAATTTAAATGTTTCAGCTGAGAACGGAGAAGTATTAAAAGAAAATAAAGAGAATATATTAAACTTTAAAAATTAGCCTGCTTCTACTGTACCTGAATATGTACCAGAGATTAAGTGAGAAACCCCAAACTGTTTTACCCAAGTTATATCTAATGTTCCTGAAACTTTAGTTCCTGCTTGTCCAGTAGCTGGGATAAAACACTGAACTTCGACGGGTTGGTTTCTTGCACCACTGATATCTTGTGTTGCTACACCATTTACTCTGATGTTTGCGTTAGGGCATATCACCCCATTTGCGTTTATGTTACTAATCGTTGCTGAGTCCAAACCTGTTGCAGCAATTTTTAAGATTATGGCATGGTTATTAACTGGACTTCCTACTGCTTTTATAGCCACATCCTGGCATATGAAGGGAGAAGAGATATTGCAAACTGAGGGTGTTGAGGGATTAAACACACCTAAGAAGAATAATGCTCCAATACCAATAAGGACAATCATAATAGCCCATCCGTAGGTCATTAAGAACTCCATTGCGGCCTGAGCTTTTTTGTTAAACATTGAAACACCTCTTGGTAGAAATAGTGATATATTGATATATAAAATTATCTAAAACTGATTACTTCTCCGTTTTCTGCGCAATGAATGTTTTTACCTTCTTTGTATTTTATTTCTTTCCCTAATTCTAAAATCCCCCTCACTTTCTCAAAGTCTCCATGACTTGGGATGATATGTTGGGGTTTTATCATCTCTATCATGTCCCTGTGGTCCTCTAAGGAGGCATGACCTGAAACATGTATGTCTTTGAACACTCTGACTCCTGACTTTCTAAGATTTTTTTCAAGCTCTTCCCTGTTAGCAATGGTCTCTACTGTTGGAATAGTTCTGCATGAGAATATTACAATATCTCCTGATTCAAACTTCCAGGGCAAATCCTTACGTGCCATTCTTGCCAGTACTGCATCTGGCTCTCCCTGATTTCCAGTACATACAATAAGGTATTTCCCTTTATCCTTCATTATCCTTTTGAGCCTTTTTTTTACATTCTCTCTAAACCCTATGATTTCTATCTTCTCTTTAAAGTTTATCAATTTTAGCTTTTCAGCAGTTCCGACATATTTTTCCAAACTTCTTCCAAGGAAGATTATCTTTCTGTTTAAGTGAGTTCCAAAATCAATAATGCTTTTTAATCGGGCAATATGACTTGAGAAAGTTGTAACCACAATCGCTTTCTTTTCTGTGTTTACACCTAGAACGACATCTTTTAACATCTCCCTTGCAACCTTCTCACTGGGCGTTTTCATCTGGAATATTGAATTTAAAGAGTCTAGAATCAATACTTTTACACTTCCATCTCCTAATTCTTTAATTTTTTCATAGTTTGGTTTTTTACCAACAACTGGATGATTGTCAAGCTTAAAATCATTTGTATAAACTACCTTCCCTTCAGGGGTATGAAGAACTGTTATTGATGTTTGAAGAGTGGAATGTGTGATATTTACAAACTCTAGACTTAGTTTATCTGAAATCTTGATTAGACTGTTTGTATTAAGCTCCTTCAACCTGTTGTCTATGTTGATCTTTTTGTCATTTAACAAAGTTTTTAGGATTCCTATTGTGTAGGGAGTGCCAATTACAGGACAGCTATAATTTAACACCATAAAAGGTAGTGCTCCAATATGGTCAAGATGTCCATGCCCTAGGATTATAGCTTTAACTTTTGAGCTCTCCTTTTCTATTACTGTGTCGTCTGGAATTGCGCCAATCTTTATCAATTCTTTTTTACTTAAATCTCTAGGGTCACCTTCTTCCTGGAATCTAAGAATGCTAGGGAGATATAGGCCCATATCAAAAATCACAATTTCATCCTTTACTTTTACAGCGGTCATATTCTTCCCTACTTCACTATAACCGCCAATAGTCATTATTTCCATGTTATACTAACCTATTCATAATGAGCGTATTTAAAAGTTTCTTTTAGTAATTACTTAGTTTTTGCAATTCTTTTACAGCCTCTGACCAATTCAAAGGCAGAAGTTTGGTTTGGGCTACATTGCCCGTTTCATCCATGGTAAATGGCTCATAACCCCCTATTAAGGCTTCTGTCTTTACAATTACCATGATGTATAGAGGAGTTCTTACTTTTACTTCTATTGGTATCCCCATATCTGGGTGGGTATAGCTGATTGTTAAGGATGCACTGCCCATACACTGTGCTCTCATCTCTGTTTCAACTATTCCGGGCAATCCTTCTGCAACCTGAATCTGTCTTCCCTGTAATTTGACTATGTCTCCAATTGTAGAAACTCCTTCTCTGGTTAACAATGCTAATAAACTTCTCGACACTTCTCTTAAATGCTCTCTTTGTATTCTCATGGTTATGCTTAGATGAAAATGCTTATAAACGTTAAAGGTTAGGCGGTATAGGGAATTATGGAAATTATCAATAAGGGGGTTATCTTAGCAGATAGAGTAAAGTTTAATGAAGATGTGCTGTCTAAAATTAAAGGATTGATGTTTTCTAAATCTCTGAAAAGAGGAGAGGCAATGGTATTAGTTGCAAATGAAGAGGGGATATTTGAGACTACTTTGCATATGTTTTTTGTATTCTTTACTATAGACATAGTATGGCTTGACAAAGAGTATAGAGTTGTAGACAAGAAGGAGAATGTTAAATCATTTACACCTTTAATTATTCCAAGAAAACCTGCAAAGTATGTTATTGAGCTTCCAAAAAGCACAGCAAAATATGTTAGTATTGGAGATGTTCTAGAATTTAGAAAGATAAAAGAAGATTAAAGAGCTTTTGCTGTTCCTGAGAAGGTACCTCTTGCTGTCTTTCCGTTTATTCCT
>Ga0209518_1003270_pt1 | contig 14037 bp, 17 predicted proteins | sample RifGroB1_FD_183993 | JGI IMG/M metagenome (GOLD analysis project Ga0209518, IMG submission 183993) | Groundwater microbial communities from Rifle, Colorado, USA - Groundwater B1 (SPAdes) (version 2) | ecosystem: Environmental > Aquatic > Deep subsurface > Groundwater | place: Rifle, Colorado... | reverse complement strand
ATGAACTTCGGTGGTGACAACGGTGCCGGTTACACGACAAGCGTCGTTGATAACGGTGAGTATTTCTACGTCACTTACGACGCTCCACAGACGGAAACGGGTCGGTCCAGACTTCAAACAATCGTTTTGAAAGATCTTGTTTACAAAGCGGTAATTGCGCCTTTTCTTGCACCGGAAGAATTTACCATCGGAACGCCTCAGATAGTTTCACCTGAGATTTCAGGAGAATCGAATGATGTGTTGGTTAATTTACTTAATAGCATCGGTAACCGCGGCGGCACTGAGAAGATCGCTGAAATCGTGCTTTATCCAAGGGACACACGGTCCCTGGAAATCGAAAACGAGCTAATCTCCGCTCTGCTTTTCAACATCGATCAGCAGTCAGCCAAAAGAGGTCAGCCAGTGATGGTCTCGATCGTCGGTTTCAAAGACGAGTACACTGTCATGAAAGGCTTCCTGCAAGGTGATGGCGGCGGTGCCAGAGGCTCGATAAATGGCAAGCTTTTTGGCGGCGGTTTGATGTTATGGGGGCTTGGTGGCGGTCTGATAGACGGCGGTCTTGATGGGCAGTTTTCGCAAGATCCGGTAAGTCTCAACGGGTCGGTGAGTAACATTCCAATCCAAGAGATCCGTATCTATATCTACCTGGAAAACCCGTAAAAGTTAAAGTTTCGATTCTGAATGCACCGATGACCTCAAAATCGGTGCATATTTTTCTACCCAAACACGTTAACCTATAGCTTTGACAGAAACTCATTTACATACTATAATACACAGAATCCAAATTAGATTATCCCGGAGGAAAAAATGCGGAATATCGTGTTAAATATCAGGAAAAACCCTGCATTCGCAGTCCTAGTGTTAATCGTATTTTCGATGGTCGTTCAGATTCTTATTATGCAGTTGAAGGACAATCAGGTCGAGAAAAGGCTGTCTATCTTGGAGAAGGTAGCCGGGCCAACAGACTTTATGAAAGATCTCGAGAAATACGCCCATGCACTTGGCTGGGAAGTGGGTGAGAGGGACTGTAGCGAAGGTGGCAGCCCGCTTTACTATTACCCGGCTACGCCTGACGGCGCTATTCCGGACAGCGTCCCTTGTGACGCGAAATTTTTATTTGCAGACGAGAACGGACCAACCGGAGGTCTTGAAACATCGAAGTACTGGTTTGTTCTTACTCAAAATTGGTTCGTTCTGGATGATGGAGAAAACATTGAGGTTCGCAAATACTGGAACAGGATTGAATTTGACGAACCGGTTAGCCGGGATCAACTAACACAGTTGACGGCCGTGGAAGACAGGTTCGATTCTGAGAATATCAAGAACACAACGAAGCAGTCCGGCGTTCGCCGCTTCCTCATAATTGCCTGGGGATTGGAGGAAGAACAATTCCATGCTGTGAGTTATGCAGGGTGGAATGGCGACATCGAGCCAAATCCTTAACGCTCAATTCAAAATTAAACTTCAAACGCTACGGACTAACTACTATCCGTGGCATTTTTTATATCACGTTTTCAACCACAATATCCTTTTCATTTATTTCTACAAAATCACAAGCAGGGTCTATACAAATGTCAAAATATTTCACAGGTAAATTTAATGAACGTGCCAGTTTAACTTCCTCTGTCACACCATCTGAGATTTCACCAAAAACCCATAACTCGTCACTTCTTGTTATTAATGCATTGTTCGCGGATATCAGCGACTGTCTATCAACAGTATCAAGCAAAAAATATGAGTACATCATAAACGCGCAAGAGGGGGTATACCCTTTTTGTAGTACGAACTTTACTATATGCTCGCGGAGGAAAAAGTTGCGTTTGCTCATTGCAGCAAATACTACTCTTGTAAACTCACCGTTAATCTTCATACGGGAATATTACCAAAGTACGAGTAATTTATATAGATATAATGCTAAAATACTGTTAAAATCTATTTGTTTTCCTGTGGAGCGGTAGCCAAGTTGGTCACGGCACCGGTCTGAAAAACCGGCTATGTGGGTTCGATTCCCACCTGCTCCACCAATTTATTATATCAGCGTTTTCTATTGTTAGTTCAAGTTCCAATACGTTATCCATTAAATCCATTAATGCTAAGATGTTTTCATAGAACACATAGCGATAATGAAAAAAGAATGGAATCTGATCAACAAAGTACTTGAGGGTGTAAAGACAGTTGAATCCAGATGGTACAAATCTAAAATTGCTCCTTGGAATAAGATAAATACTGGAGATACTATTTATTTCAAAGATACTGGCAGTTTTGTTACAGTTAAAGCTCTTGTTACAAAGGTAGAGCAACATGAGGTTGAAGATAACATACAAGCGATAGAATTAATGAGCAAGCATGCTTTAGCAGATTTGGGTACCTCTGACCTTTCTAACTCTATCAGAAATTACATAAAAAATAAGAGATATGCAATTTTTATTCACTTTAATAACGTTGAAAAGATAACCCCTTTTGATATAGATAAGAAGGGTTTTGGTATGCAGTGCGCTTGGTTATCGCTAGGTAATGTGGAAACAATAAAGATAAATAATAGAGCGAATCAATCCAGTTGAAATATTCTATAGGTGCAAATTATTTCAAGCCTATCTTGGTTTTTTACCGGGTTTTATAGGCGCCGCAGGATCACTGAACCATCCATTTAGCCCCTCAAACAAAGACTGTGCTATCTCATCACTCCTAACATCATCAGGATTTTTTAAGGCTTCACACTCCTGCGTGTTCGATAAATAAACCGTTTCCTGTATAGTTGCAGGTCCGTTAAACTTTAAAATTACACCACTTGCAAAATTGGTTATTCCAAGGTCCTTTACTACCAGATCAGCTGCTAACTGTTTATGCAAAGATGTTGTAAAAGCTTTATCTTTGTTTCTCTTTGCGTATAAACCCGTTGTTCCATCAACAGAGTGATCAGTTGAACCGTTTAAATGAATGGATACCAAAACCTCACCGTCAGTAGAATTTGCGTAAGTATACCTATCTTCATTGCTTAGTGATGAAGCATCTGTTCGTGTCATATAAACTGTGGCTCCACTAAGTTCAAGTTTTGCTTTTAATAAATTCGCTATCTTTAGGTTTGCATCGCTCTCGTAAAGTCCATCGCATTGTGTAGTTCCGGGATCACTACCTCCATGACCTGCATCTATTATTATTCTATGACCAGAAACACCGGAACCTGCACTTGCGTTTTTTAAAGTAATAGAGATAATAAATAATGAGATAATGACTATAAGTACAAGCGGCATTTTTTTCATACCATAAGTTTAACATCATCTTGGTATACTATGAACATGTTCAAGCCAGAAACAACCGATGCGGAAATATCCCAGGTTTCAGAGTATACAGAAAAAAGATATGGCAACCTAATATTTACAAACTTTGCCATAATGGATGGGGTCGCAAAAAGCCAACGGTACTGTTCAAATATGGATACACTCACACTACGACGAAAGTACGGATCAATCTGAACAAGCTGAACATTATAAAAAGGTCCGGACTAAAGCACTAAGTTCGATAAACCCTGACGCGATACCTGTGATATCTTTTAGAGGTTTTGAAATATTGCCATCTAAAGTTACACACCCTGAACAACTTTGAGATATAGTTCAGGTGTATAATTTACTTATGCAGAAGTTAAAACCACTCGCATTTTTATTGGTAATTTTGATAGCTATATTAACTTTTACTCTTTTCAGTGATAAAAAATCCAATATCGATAACATACACGAAACAGATGCGGATTTAGAAACACTTACAGAAGAGGTGGAGACAAATACTTTTGAGGAACTGGGAATTAGTATGCAAGTACCAGGTGAATTAGTTGTAATAAAGGAACCTGTAATTTCTGAAGAAACGGGAGAATTAGAATCTTATATTTTCTATGTACAAAATTACGGTTACGAAGGAGGGCCTGAGACGGGGGATTTTCAGCTCTACGGATCTTATCAGTTCAGACTACCTACCGTTCAGCTAAGAGACCTTGAAGCAATGAAAGAGGATACCCAAACTTATGAATACGTAAAAGATTTTGTAGCGGGGGACCTGACCGGATATGAATCGCAGTATAAAGGTGAGAGAAATAACTATGTGTATTCTTTGTTGTTGGACGAACAAGTATTACGGATCTCTGTATCAGAACCTACCGCAGAAAATAAAGAGCTAGCCGAGAGTATTTTGAAGTCTATCAAATTAAACTAACTCAAGTTTGATGTTTCTTCCTTGTGATATATAGTATGTATATGCCCAGGAAATTAAGAATATATATCCTTCTCGTCATTTTTTTAGTTATTATACTAACCGGAGGATATCTCCTACTCACACAGCGTCACGACGAGTCAATAGAAGAACCTCCAGTTGAAGCAATGTCTACCAAAGTTCAAGAAAACCTTTCAAACGAAGCAGCGAGAGAAGAGGTCATTAAGCAATTCATGGAAGAGTTTTTAAAAACCGCGCCACCCGAACCTGACGAACAAGCTTTAGAAAATGCGATTAATCTATTTACCGAAGAAGCAAAAGAAGGAATACCTACCATCGATGGTAAATATCACCTGGGCATGTTGCTTGGGGTTCGGGACCTTCCTGATAACGGTTATGAGATAAGTGATACACTTCTAAGACCCGACCCCGTTACAGAGCAACCAGGCATGCTGGCAAACGTTGGCGTGATCTTGAAATATTCTTCAGGCCAGCAAACAGTGCGGGTATTTAACTTAGTTAAGGTAAACGAGGGATGGAAGATTGAGGGGGTTGGATCAAAACTATCCCCGGACGACTAAATGAGCTTACTAAGGATATCTATACTGTCATTTATTATACTATCGGGTTTTTCTTTATTATCTTACCGGAACAGGGAGCCTGCTGAAATTATCAAAGGTATTGTTGAACAAGGTCCGGTTAACAAAAACGCGTTAAATCAAGTGTTGGGTAAGGAAGTAGGGGAAGAAGGCGACACTACTGTTCTTATGGCAACCGGCGATGTTTTACTTGCCCGGTCTGTTAATGGACAGATTGATAAGCGTAAAGACCCAACTTGGCCGTTTCACAATGTTAAAAATATATTAACTTCTACTGATATAACTCTGGTGAACCTGGAAAATCCGCTGATTGAGAAGTGCCCCTTATCGTCGGAGGGGTTTAAATTCTGTGGAAATACAAGTAATATTGACGGACTTTTATATGCAGGCGTGGATGTTGTGAACATAGCAAACAATCACACGAACAATTATGGATATGGCGGAGTTGTTCAAACCATAAATGCTCTTTCTGAAAAGGGATTTTTAATCAGCGGAACGGACGAACAACCTGTTTATAAAATCGTAAATGGAATTAAGTTTTCATTTCTAGGTTTTAACGATATTGGACCGGTAGAAAGGGGATTGGCATTCGCTGACGAAAATAGTATAAAAGAAAAAATAGCAGTTGCAAAACAAAACTCTGATGTAGTTATCGTGTCTTTTCACTGGGGGATAGAGTACACATCAGAACCCAACGACCGTCAAAAACAGCTTGCTCATTCAGCCATAGACTCGGGAGCGGATCTGATAATAGGAAACCACCCACACTGGGAACAGTCAGAAGAGTACTACAAAGGAAAATTCATAAAGTATTCTCATGGAAACTTTGTGTTCGACCAAATGTGGTCTGAAGAAACTAGAAAAGGAGTGGTAGGGAAGTATACATTCAAAAATAATATTCTTGAGAAAGTTGAAATGATACCAATCTATATACAAAACTACGGACAACCGGAAGTTGTATCAAAATAAAAAAGATCCCTAACAAAATATGCCAGGGATCTGATGTTGTTCAAGCAACTCTATTCGGGTTCCCCTTCACATGTTTCTCGAATAACGAAACATGCCACCACCCGCCTGTTTTACCATTCGCGTGTGCCCCACTTTCTAGTAAAACCTTCCAGTCCTCGGCGGTCATACTATTGTACCTTGCGTACTTCATCGTTGCCTTATGAAGTTCGCGGGAATTTGCACCGATATAGTTTGCGAGCGTTAACCCCTCTGCAACGATTCGCCAAAGATCTCCTCTGAAACGGCAAACCCAGAAATACACACGGAGAACGTCCGAATTATTCCACCGGTGCCTTGGCGAAACTGAGTGGAATTCCCGTTTAATTACCCCGCGTTTCAGATAAGACACCATCTGATCGTACTTTTCAGGATCCAAGGACAAAAATTCACAAATGTTTTGGAATTCTGACTTTTCTAGTATTCGCTTTAGATGTTTTATTAAAGATAAGACGTCGAAAGCATCGACCCCTCTTCCTCGAATTCTGAGACTGGTCAACAACAGATCACTCATGTTACCTCTCCTTTTCACGCATTTGAGTCTGTCTTATTTGTTGTCGGTATTATACAACCACCCTAAAATATGCACTTGTTATTTAGCGTAATACCAACAATTATAGCCCCTTGACTTCCGTGTCAATATGTTATCATGCCGAACGTAACCCGAAGCAAAAGGGTAAAGGTTGGGTTTAACCTGCATTTTGCCTGTTCTAACAATACTTTTACCAAAATCTAACCCAAACCTAATTGCACTTATGTAAGTTATACATATGGTCGGAGACATACACGAGTTTTCCGAAGATTTTACAAAAAACCTGAAATTCTTTACACAAAAACAGGTTCCTAAAGCCATTACCATCTACATGCCTACAAGCAAGGTATGGCATGAGACGTCAAAAGACAGGATCCTGCTTAAAAACAGCCTTGAACAGGCTGAGAAAGAACTAATTATCTATGGTGTAAGAAGCACGGATGCTAAAGAGCTTACAAAAAACGCTAAAAAACTTTTGCGCCGGGAAGAGTTTTGGAAAGAAATGCGCGATGGTCTGGCTTTGTTTATTTCTGAAAACTTTTTTAAGTTTTACAAGCTTGATAAAAGTTTCAAGCCGATGTCCGTCGTTCAGGACTATTTCTTTTTAACACCCTTAGCTTCACTGATCGAACGATACCCAGACTATTACGTATTAACTATCAGTCAAAATGATGTGGATATATTTAAAGGTTCGTACGGCAGTTTGTCACGTATCTCTACAAAAAAAGTTCCCGAAAACATTGCAGAAGCGCTTTGGATGGACGAACCTGAAAAATCCATTCAGATGAAAACACCCAAAAAAGGCGGCCGGAATGCTCCAAAGGGTGCCCCTATTTACCACGGGCACGGTGCGGTTAAAGAAAGTTACAAGAACAGGCTGACGAGATACGCGCGCACTGTCAACCGGGATCTAAACGAGGAAGTAACAGACAGAAACCTACCTCTTGTTGTCGTAACCACAAGCTTTTTTTACTATATTTACCGGGAAGTTAATACTTACCCTAATTTGCTTGATGATTTTATCGAAGGAAGTCCCGAAAACATGACCATCCTTGAGCTTGAGGATGAATCCTGGGAAATTGTACGCAGTATATTTACACGCGAGATCCAGGAAGATATCAGAAAATACCGTGACATGCTCCACACAAGAAAAGCCCTTAAAAATATAAAAGAAATCGTAACTTCTTCTTATCAGGCACGTTTGGAAGCACTATTTGTGGAACCTGATGAAAAAGTGTGGGGTAACTTTTTTGAAGATGATAACAGAGTAACGGTCAGTTCTGAACGTGAGCCAGACGATGAGGAACTGCTAAATCTCTCACTGATCAATACGTTAAGAAACGGTGGTAAAGTTTATTCATTGAACCAACTAGAAGAAAGTATCAATGGTGAGCAGTCTTATACGGGAATATTGAGGTACTAAAGGATAAAGCTTTATTCGACTAAAGTATTTATAAAGCCGGCCACTTCTTTACCCGTTAACATAAAATCCTCGTAGGTCGTATTCTCTGACATAAGGCATGCAACAAGCTCAATGTCATCCCCTAAAACAATTCCGCAGTCATGCCAAGATCCGGTTTCACCCCAGCTTCCAATTTTGTGTGCAAACTTAACACCGGGTAATAGGTGGTCGGCTATACGGTCATCGTACGATGTAGACGACATTAAATCAATCAAATATTCTCTATTCTTACCAGAAATATAGTCGCTTTCGTAAAAGTTCTCAAAAAACAAAGAAATCTCCTTTGCATTACTTATATTATCTTTTGAGAATTGGCTCTTTGTACCCTCAAGATAAGCATTAAAAACCTCCTGAATACTTGTTTTTGACACCGTTCTTAAAAGCATATTCTGCGAGACATTATCCGACTCCTTTAATAAAGTGCTCAAAAGACGTGCGATGGTATACTTTGTACCTATTTCCTCAGTATTCAAAACTCCAGAACCACCTGCAGAATCCGCAGATGTGTAAGTAATTTCCGTATCAAACGCAAGATTGCCCTTTTCAATTTCCTTTACAGTAACAACGGCAACGGGAATTTTATATAGAGAAGCCGCATAAATATTGCGTTCAGGGTCAATTTCATATGTTTTTCCAGAATCCAAATCTTTTATATATAAACTATAATTCCCCAACCTTTTAGAAACAGAAGCCTTTAACGGCTCAAATCCGATTTTTTCGGAAATTATTGATATTGGTGCAACAGGTTCAGGTTCAATATCTTTTGTTATTACGGGATCGTCCGATAGGGGAGTCAGGACACTATAAGACGGCATCTCTGCACTACCTTTATCAACAGAAAGATAATAAAACCCTCCCGCTGCTAAACCAATTAATATACCTGATATAATAGCTTTTGATACGTTCATAAAATATAAAAAGTGTTATAATTACGGCACTTTTTCCTCTTGGGATCATAGCTCAGTCGGTTAGAGCGCTTCGTTTACATCGAAGAGGTCCCTGGTTCGAGCCCAGGTGATCCCACCATCGGAGGTCCTTTCACGGTAAACTTCTCAAATAAAATATGCTCCGAAGGTACACCAGCCTTTAAAAGTCGTCCAGAAAGGTCTTCAACCATCTCAGGATGCCCGCAAAGATAATAACCCGCATTGCTGTCCACTAAAACAAAACTATTCACCCTGCCTATATTACCAAACCAGTTACCCGGCTGTGAAACACATATCTGATAAGTAAAATGGGGGATGGAGACCATAAAATTATCAAGCTCATCCTTAAAAAAGATCTCATCCTCATGACGCACGCCAAAAAACAAAAACACATCACCCTCGAACTGGGTATGCTCAAGATAATGAAGCATGGGTATAAAAGGAGCGACCCCTGTTCCCGTAGCCACAAAAATAATCTTATCCTTTAACGGCTCCTCCAGATTAAACCTCCCCGACGGACCGATAAACTCCACATTATCACCGGGTTTTAAAGACCTTAGAAAGTTCGAACCCGGACCCTCGTGGGAAACCGAAGCTACAACCGAAAACTGCGACGTAACACGGTAATCCGAGCAAATAGAATACGAACGGAAAGTCATCGGAGCGTGAACAACCCTTAAGTTCACAAACTGCCCCGGCGTAAAATCGATCCGCTCCGGATCCGTCACTTTAAAGGTAACAAGGATCAACTTATTAGTAAGATTATCCGTTCTAGAAACAACGGAATTGAATAAAACAGGCTTTAGCACTAGTGAATTTTAACAGATATTTACGGTATAATGCATAATGGCACGACAATAGCGCGGACGTTGGGGGATCGTCTAACGGCAGGACACTGGGTTTTGGTCCCAGGTATCGGGGTTCGAATCCCTGTCCCCCAGCCAGGGAAGGTGACAACCAGCCAAAGGCTGGTTGGCAGCTTTCCCGGTTAGGAACCATTGATGAACCTGCGAGCAGTGAGCTTGCGAACGTTGTGAGCGGGTGCGTCTTTACATGAGCGAAGCGAATTATCCCTGTCCCCCAGCCAAAGTACACGTAAAATGCATAGACCCAGATGCCCTTTGTTTAGATAATTTTAAAAGATAGTCTTTACAGTAAAGGTAATATTATCGGCATAAATAAGAAAACGACTTGCTTCTCCCACGCAATTTATCAAATTCTTCTTGTGCAGAGGTCATGTGAGAATAAATTTCGTTATACTTATTATCAATCGCTGATTTTAAACTCGACTCTGTAGTGTAGTATCCAAGATCGTTAAAATTTTTGACTAGTTCGTTTGCATATTCAATCAGAATGTCTTTATGTTCTCTCTCATGTGAAGTTACCGCATTCTTAAATGCTCTCCAATCACTCTTAGTTCCTTCTGATGCTCCATCACTGGAACTCCATTGAGGTAGTGTTATTGTTGAGTCTGCAGTTACCGTAAATTCTCCTATAGTATATCCTTTACTGGTGTTAATCGTATAATAGTTATAAATAATTTTATAGTTAATATATGCGAGAGTTTCCTCCATTCCTTCGTCTTCTTGCCATTTATATATTGCTTCACACAAATCTTCCCTAGCTCTTCCGCTAATAAAATAACTCTTCTCATTTGATTTTATGGTCGGTCCTGTTTGATAACCGTGTTTAGGTTCCTCGTATGTTTCTGTTTCCTGTAAGTTATCTGCTGTTATATCGACTTTACTTTTTATGTTATTTCTTGGAAAGGTATTATTATAACTCTGTTTTACCAGCGGTGAGTAATTCATGAAAACAATAGCTAAGAGAAAGTTTGTAGGTATAGCAACAATAAGAAATACTCCCAATTTCCAGTTACGAGTTTTAAATATAAAATAAAATATGATAGCAAAAAATAAACAACCCGAAGTTATAATACCGAGAATATATATAACTAACCAATCAGTGTATTCTAAGAAAATATAGCCAGCCAAATAAAGGCCACTATAAAAGGCTAATAAGTGCAATATCCATATTAAAGTAAATATTACCGACAGTTTCCTATAACCTATATTCATATAATAGCATTGAATTTGTTGCGATTATAACGATTACGCTTTACTGATAGGGTTATTAGTACGGGAAAGCTAAAGATGTCAAACTTTATTAAGAAAAGAAAGGGCTAGTTTTGATATGACAATAGATTTCTTGAAATTAGTAGAATTAATAAAAGACCCGGATCTGAGGATGAAGATAACGGATCTATACGGCCAAAATATACAACTAAAAGAGGAAAATCATAAATTAAGATCGGAATTGCAAGAAATAAAGGAAAAAGCAAAAATAGATTCCGAATTAGTTCATAAACATAACCACTATTACAAGGGCGAAGACGGTACGTTTTGTACAAGATGTTGGGATGCAGACAATAAACTAATCGGACTACATGAAGGAAGCCCAGGTTATGGGCAAAGATATTTTAGCTGCCCGAACTGTAACACAAATACCTATATAGGAGAATACATCCAACCTAATGTTAGAGGGGTAGACTGGCAATAATACTAGTTAAAATAACTGCTTTTTATACTGTCTCATTCGTCTCGTTTACATCCTAGAGAGTAAGATAAGTCATGCGGGGTTTTCTCGACCGGCATGCTCAGCCAGAATGGGCACTTAGATGTCCATGAAGCCTCGTACAATGCAAATTATATGATAAACGAACTTCTATCCAATTAAACCAACAGTAGTATTAATATCTTTCTTGGTGTCTAATGATATTATTAGTTTTGTAAATAATCCTGAACCATTTACTAGTAACACACTACGGCATTATATAAAACGGCGACACACTTTCTATAATAGGTTGCCAAGAAGCAACTTAGAGAAAAAATTGCATGATAAAGATAAACTAAATTAGTATCCGTCTAAAGGGTATAAATGAATCCCTCATCTCGGTCAAAAAATACGAGCGATGATGCCCTACATTAATGTATACTTTCTCTATTGCCACCTATTCTTGTTATTGGTGGTGAGTTACGAGATGCAAAAATTAACCGGCTTTTGCCATTTGATGCAGACGGCGGCTCACACAGATGCATAGCTGCAGTTTAAGTGGAATAAAAGAAGTAAATGTTATGTTGGACACACCTAATTCTAAAACATATTTTGAACATCCGGGTAAAGTTATTGAAGTAAATAATAAATTTAAACTCGTCATGGCAATAGCCTTAGACCCAACCACTAGACACAAAGAGGGTATTGTACGCTGTGTTATCAGTCGAGAGGGAGATTTAGAAATCAGCGGATACATAGATCGAAGTGAACTTCATATAATCAAGGGGGATTCTCTCGAGCATTTTGTCATTGGAGAAAGATTAAAAATGCGAAACGAGGATGAAGTAATTAAACAGTTTGCTGGTGATGGGTGGGACCTCATAGGATTAGAAGACCCCGACATATTTATTGATAAAACTACAAGCCTAACACATATATATTTCACAATACCGTTCTTGATTAAAAGTAAAGGTCTGACTTCTGTGAATCTAGGACATGCGGTAGGCCCTAACCTCAACTCCTTAGAAATGACAATGCCCGTTCTTTTGGCCGATGAGAAAAACGTCTGCGCAAAAGAAGTTTCTATAGCTCCTACCAATAAGCTTGGGGTTAGGTACAACCTTGTAGAATCAAACGATCACGTAGACAATATTTGGTTTTCAACTGTGAGAGTTGCAATAGCAAAAGACCTAGGTAAGTCGTGGAAATTTGGAGAAACTGTGTTCCACCCAAACGAGCATAAAATACCCTGGATTGCAGGCCACGCTTCCCCCGGGCCATTACTACCCAAAACGTTTATTGACCCCGGGCATGGGAAAATGCTAGGCATTATAAACGGACGTGAGGCTAATCAAATTATTGGTAAGGATATTAAATATGGTATGTTCTCGGTCGGTCTTTTTATCTATGATTATGAGAAAGGGAAAATAGACTGGGTATCTCCTGACCCTCTAATCCAAGACAGTCAAGCAAAGACCATCACATTTGCAAGTCAGTTTGTAGGAACAACAGAAGGGGAGGGGATCCTCTATGCACATGTCGATGATTCATTTGTTCGTGCGTACACTTTATATGCAGGTGGTATCAGGTTGTTGCTTCCAATTTAGATACAATTTTATATACAAAGGTAGAGCTTGAAGGGTTCTAGACCAACATGCTCAGCCATCCTGGAGAAATAGTCTGTAATAAATTCATTAAAATTAATAAAGAATGGCATCTCAAAAACAAAATGCCGAAAAATCCCACGCTAGAAGATAGAGTTAAATGGCATTTGGAACATTCAAATAACTGCAGATGTAGAGAAATGCCAAAAGATATCAAAGAGGAATTAGAGAAAATAAAATTATTGTAACTTGTTTCTGACCGATATGCTCAGCCAATAGAAAGTCTTATAAACTACGCACCATATAGATATACTGAGCATTAGGAGAATACGTCACTTCAATATTTTGCCCATCTTTTAAATTTGGATATTTTAAAGTGTCTCCTTTTGTATAGATACCGTCAATAATTACATCGTCTAAATAAAACCTTTTTGTATATGTACTGCCATTATTATCCTCTATAATAGTAACAGGTCCTGATTTAACCAATGTAATGTCCCCAATTATGTCCCTTCTTAACAGGATGCTATCACCTTTAAGAATAAAAGGGATTACTTTTGAAATAATGAAAAATACTATATAAGAAACGGCGGCAATTATATAACTTTTAGAAAACAGAAGAGCAATGATAGAAAACAAAAGACTAGGTATATAAGTTCTAGGTAAACCCCAATTTATCTCAGTGTTTTTTCTTAGTATATCGAGTTCTCGTTTTAATAATACAACCTCTTCCTGTGTTATCGGTCTTGAATTAACTATGTATTTCCTCGAAAGATTATATAGCGTAATTGGTTTATTTAGTTTGGATAGCAATCCCATATTATTTAATTATAAATATATTATGAGGGAATACAATGCAAGTTATAGACCTACACGCCTAGCTAAATTGAAAAAGCGAATGAGAAAGTAGTTAAAGTTGTAATAGAAGTTAGAGAAAAAGGATACAAACTTTTTTCTATGAGGGGTTTAATCAATTTATAGGTAAATTAAAGGAGTTAGGAGTTACTTTATGACAGTAGAGCATTGATAATAAACTAATAAAAATCAAGCACCTCGTTATTGTAGTACCAATCAGGAATGTTATTACAGACATCTCCTACATCATTTTCCGACATTTTACGTGATATCCATATGGTCCTTTTATTAGCAAAATCAT